>Ga0172379_10000044_pt1 | contig 306467 bp, 304 predicted proteins | sample GrowelOW334metaG_FD_119756 | JGI IMG/M metagenome (GOLD analysis project Ga0172379, IMG submission 119756) | Groundwater microbial communities from an aquifer near a municipal landfill in Southern Ontario, Canada - Groundwater well OW334 metaG | ecosystem: Environmental > Aquatic > Deep... | reverse complement strand
GCTATAGCTTTTGTGACGGAACAAGGTGGTATCACATCACATGCCGCCATAGTAGCTCGGGAAATGAAAAAACCTTGTATCATTGGTACTCGTATTGCCACTAAAGTTTTAAAAGATGGTGATTTAGTGGAAGTGGATGCTAATCAAGGTCTAGTAAGAATTTTAAATAAATCATTAAAATAAAACTATGCAAAAATTAGTAAAAACACAATTTTATGTTTTACTCTTAGGTACTTTATTTGCTTGGGGGAATTTTGGTTGGGAATTGAAAACTTGGTTGGCTGGTCAAAACAATGAGTTTGGTTGTACACCAGGCATTACTAACCCATTCTTAACACCATGTTTTTATGGGGCTATATTTTTTACTTTGGCTTTTGTATTGAGTTGTTTAATTCTAAAAAAACAAAATAAATAAATTTGTTTTTAAATCTTTAGTAAAAGAAAGAGCGGCGGTCCCGGGGGGACCGCCGCATCTCGTTCGTTGTAGCCTGTGAGGGCTACTTCCAACTCGGCCAGGTGGCCGAAATCACGCCGCTCGGCGAGCAGCGGAAGGTGATCGCCTCCATGGAGTTGAGGCTCCGGGCATCGGTCAGCCCGAAGTGACGGGCCAGCATGGGGATGGTCGGGTCGTGGAACAGACCCACACCCAACTGGCCGTCCAGCATGGCGTCGAACATGGCCCGGATGGCCATCTCGCCCCTGGCGATCAAGTCGGCGATGAACTCATCGCTGTGGACGCTGAGCGCGTCCAAGTTGGAGGCCCCGTGGCTGACGGCGTCCTTGAATTCCGCCGTTACCATCTGCCGAAACATCTCGTCGTCGCCGAGGCCGGTGACGGCGTTGTGCACCGCGGTCTGGTCGAAGGCGAAACGACCGCTTATCATGGCGTAGGCCGTCTCCGTGGTCCTGATCAGCGGGCTGACGAAGATGTGTTGCACGCCGTCCGGACCGTAGGTCCGGTCGTAGCGTTTACCCTCGTCCTTGGCCTGGCGCCGGCCGGTGACGGAGATGTGGTTGTCGGGGCTCTTGTCGGCGTGGCGGTGAAGATTCAGCTTCTTGACCATCAGGGAGACCTCCTGCTTGTTTGTCAATCTACACCCTAGATTTCTAGGGATCCGAGCAAGGATTAGCTCAGAATATAGTATTATATCATATTTATTATATTTTGTCAATGAGTATACACTATAATATCTGTTGGACTTTTTAGCCAAAACATATTAAAATTAGTCTGGTATTAAGTAAAAATATTGACTATGGACTTAATTAGAAATTTTAAAAAGTTGGACAAAAATGATGTTGATTTAGCTGGTGGTAAAGGCGCTTCACTTGGTGAAATGACTAAGGCCGCTATTCCTGTGCCAGCTGGTTTTGTAGTTTTAGCTGGGGCTTTTGAACAATTTTTAAAAGAAACTGATATTGATGTAGAAATTGACTCTATTATAAAAAAAGTTAAACACGAAGATATTAATTCTGTAGAAAGTGCTTCAGAAAAAATAAGAGCAATTATTGATAATGCCAAGATGCCAGCTGATATTGCCAAAGCTATTAAGGCAGATTTTAAAAAATTAAATGCCAAATATGTAGCGGTTCGTTCTTCAGCTACAGCGGAAGATTCATCATCTGCTTCTTGGGCTGGAGAATTGGAAAGCTATCTCAATACTACAGACAAAGATTTATTGGCTAAAGTAAAAAAATGCTGGTCATCACTTTTTACACCACGAGCCATTTTTTATCGTTTTGAAAAAAAATTAAATACTACAAAAGTCTCTGTAGCGGTGGTAGTACAGAAAATGGTCCAATCAAAAGTCTCTGGTATTGCTTTTACTGTTCATCCAGTGACTGAAGATAAAAATCAAATGATCATTGAAGCTGGCTGGGGATTAGGCGAAGCTATTGTCTCTGGCATGATTACACCGGATGCCTATGTAGTACATAAAAGAGATTTTTCTATTATTGACATTAATATAGCCAATCAAGCTAAGCAGATTATCAAAACTCCTCAAGGTAACAAATTTGTGGCTGTAGCTCTTAGTCAGCGTGAAGTTCAAAAATTAACTGGAGCCCAAATTGTGACTTTGGCCAAAATTTGTGCCAGTATTGAAAAGCATTATGGCTTTGCTTGTGATATAGAGTGGGCCTTAGAAAATAAAAAGTTTTATATTGTGCAATCTCGACCAATCACTACTTTACAATAATTTATAAATATTAATATAAAAAATTATGGTTAACAGAGAAATGCCTAGCAGTCCAGAAAAATATGGGCAGAATGTTCATGCTGTTTTAGAGTTTGGTCGGCATGAAATACCTGGCAAAACCCCAGAGGGTATGAGTGCGGATTGGCTTACTGAGCAAGGCAAACAAAATGCTGCTACTCGAGGTGGGGAAATAAAAGAAGCAAATGTGGCTGCTTATGCTTCACCAAAAGAAAGAGCTCAAGAAACAGTTGATCTTGAGATGCAAGCGGCTGATATTTTTTCTGAAGGCGGTGTTAATGTGGTTAATAAAAGATCATCAGATTTGCCAGAAGGATTACTCAAAGAGGGTATACAAAAAAAAGACAATGCCTTTAAGGTCAAGGTAGCTGAGGAACTTGATGCTGTACCAAACTTTGCCAAAATTATGCCGGCTTGCCAAGCTTGGGCTGAGGCAGAGAAACAAGCTGGCTCCAAGAGAGGAGCTTATGAATTAATTGTTCAATATTATTTAGATAATACAGATCTTTGTGAAAAAGAAGGAGTGACTACTCCTCATCAAGCTGCTACTGAGATTGCTTATCGGGTAGCTCGTGAAGTAGGTATGACTGAAAAATTTCTTAATAATACAGATATTCGTCTGGTAAATATTACTCATGGACCAAAACTAGAACCATTTCTTATGGCAGTGGTAGACGATTTTGAGACTTTAGAAGATATGGGGGATGCGCTTAAACCAGGAGAGAGTTTTGAGTTAGAGGTAGACACAGACCAAGCCGGTGTGAAAACAATTAAGCTAAAACTAAGAGGTAAATATTATGAAGTTAATAATAAAGCTTTAGCTGAGTTGTCAGATGAGTATTTAAAGAAAGTATTACCAGAGCGTGAAAAAAGAGCCGAACAGCTTGGACAATAATTATAATTTATAAATTAATAATAAAAAATATGGGTGAATTTAAAGATAGTCAAATAGAAGAGCCACAAGTTGAAGTGGAAGGTATGGTCACTAACAAAGAAGCAATAGAATTTGCTAGAAAGGCGCTGTTAGAAATAAGTCTAGAGTCTAAAACTAATGGGAAATTCCCAGGGGCTGAGGCTTATAAAAAAGTGATGCGCGCTGTTATATTAGCTGGAGCAAATAGCGAAACAATTGAACACTGGCAATTTGTTTTTGAAGAATTAGAAAAAGAATATAAAACAGCGGAAGATCCAGAGGCTTTTGTAGAGGATTTAAGATTGAAGTTAGAAAAGGACTTGGCCGAAGCTGAAGAAGCTATGTCTAGCCTAGAGACTGTTTAAAATTTTATTATTTTGCTTAATATAGTAGATAGATCCAGCCCTTCGCGAAGGGCTGGATGGATTTTTTAAGCTAAATATGTTAAAATAAATTCATAATATGTCTATAATTCGCACCAGCCGAGTATTATATAAAGACAAATTGGCTTTTTGGCTGATTAATGTCTCATTTTTATTTATAGTAGCTATTATAGGGCTATTTTTTGTTAAAAAAATAAAACACGATCCTTTGGCCGTTTTGCATTATAATATTTACGCTGGTATTGATATTTTAGGTTCTTGGCATTGGCTTTATCTAATGCCAATAATTATTGTGGCTATATCAATTATAGATTTTCTTTTAGCCAATTTACTTTGGACCAAGGTCAGGGTGATGAGCTATTTTTTATTGACTACTATTATGCTCATCAATATTTTTATGTTTTTATTTTTATATAATATATTAAATTATAATCTATAATGCCTTTATTTGAAATTATCAAAGTCTTAGTTTTGACTACAGTAGCCTTCTCCTTATCAATGCTTCTTACCCCAGCTTGGACACACTTTCTTTACAAGTATAAATTGGTCAAAAATGTTCGTGATGATAGCACTACGCCAATATTTTCCAAAATGCATCAGGGAAAGTCAGGTACACCTACTATGGGTGGTGTACTTATTTGGATGACGGTTTTAATTTTAGCTATTTTATTTTGGTTGATTCATATCCTCTGGCCAAATTCAGTTTTAGCCAATTTTAATTTTTTAAGCCGTGAAGAAACATATCTACCTTTAGGAGCTTTAGTGGCTTCAGCCATTGTGGGCTTAGTAGATGATTGGTTTAATGTTACTCGTCAAGGAGGAGGTAAGGGTGGTGGATTGACAGTCAAACATCGACTTTTTATATATACATTAATAGCTTTATTTGGCGCTTGGTGGTTTTATTTCAAATTAGATTGGGATGTAGTGCGGGTGCCCTTTGTAGGAGTTTTTCAAATGGGCTGGTGGTTTATTCCATTTTTTGTGTTTATATTGGTGGCTACAGCTTTTTCGGTCAATGAAGCAGATGGTTTGGATGGTTTAGCTGGTGGTATAGTCTTGGCGGCTTTTGCCTCATTTGGCACTATTGCTTTTGTGCAGGGTGATTATAATATGGCGGCTTTTTGTGGAGTAATTTCTGGCGCGCTACTTTCATTTTTGTGGTTTAATATCAATCCAGCTAGATTTTTTATGGGTGATACAGGAGCAATGTCATTAGGTATAGTATTGGGCATTGTGGCTATGTTGACTGGCTACCCATTACTTTTACCGATTATTGGATTTTTATTATTATTAGAATCTTCTTCAGTTATCATACAAATATTATCCAAAAAAATACGCAAGAAAAAAGTGTTTTTATCAGCTCCAATTCATCATCATTTTGAGGCGCAAGGTTGGTCAGAAACCAAGATAGTAATGCGTTTTTGGGTAATTTCTGGAGTTTTTGCAGTACTAGGCTTAATTATAGCTATTATCGATTTATCTTTATGGTAAATTTTCAAGGCAAAAAAGTTTTAGTAATGGATATTGGTCTATATGATCAGCAGAAGAAGAAAAAATAATTTACTGGAGTGGTTTTTAGAACCATTTATTAGCAAAAGAGGAGACGGGCATCAACCAGATTTTGTGATGCTAACAGTTATTGGTCTTTTGTTATTTTTTGGTTTAATATTTTTATCTTCAGCTTCTTCCAATTTAGCTTTTTATAAATATCAAGACACTTATCGTTTTGTCAAACAACAAATTATCCATGGTATTTTACCAGGGCTATTATTTTTTTATTTAACTATTCGTATTAATTATGCCTATTATAGAAAACTGGCTGTTTTACTTTTATTCGCTTCTTTTGGCTTATTAATTTTGGTATTTTTGACTAGTTTAAGTGGTAATTATAGCGCTCAATCTTGGATTATCTTGGCTGGTTTTTCTTTTCAACCATCAGAATTAGTAAAATTATTTTTGATTATTTTTTTAGCTACTTGGTTTGAAAAAAAATCTTCAGAAATGAAAGATTTGAAATCAACCACCATACCTTTTGTGGTTATTATGGGTCTGATTAGTATTTTGATAATTAAGCAACCTGATATTGGTAATTTGACTATTATCGGTGCTACAGCCTTAGCTATGTATTATGTGGCTGGAGCTAAATTAACTCATCTTTGGTCTATATTAGGGGCTGGTGCTCTGGCTTTTATAGTTATGGTCAAAACAGCCCCATATCGTATGAATAGAATCACTGTTTGGTTAAACCCAGATGTAGATCCTCAAGGTATTGGTTGGCAAATAAAACAATCTTTAATTGCTGTTGGCTCCGGTGGTTGGTTGGGTTTGGGACTAGGAGCATCTCGTCAAAAATCTTATTTACCACAGCCAGCTAATGATTCTATCTTTGCTGTCATTGCTGAAGAAATTGGTTTTATTTTTACTTTGGCTTTTATAATTTTATTTTCAATTTTAATTTATCGTGGTTTTCAAATAGTCAGACAATCAAATGATAATTTTGCCAAACTATTAGCTCTAGGTATTACCATTTGGATAGCTTTACAGGTGCTTATAAATATTGGTGGTATGCTTAAAATTATGCCACTAACTGGTGTGCCACTTCCTTTTATATCACTAGGAGGTACAAATTTGGTAGTCACATTAATAGCTATGGGCATACTGGCTAATATATCCAAATTTACTAATAGCCATAAATAAATGGAAAATAAACAGCCAAAAATTTTATTGGTAGGAGGAGGGACGCTGGGTTCAGTTTCTCCGCTTTTGGCTATTTCAGAAAAATATAAAGCAGAGTATCTTTTTGTTGGTAGTGAAGATGGACCAGAAAAAGATTTTGTTTTATCACAAGGGATAAATAATTTTCAAGCTATTAAGAGTGGCAAATTGCGTCGTTATTTTGATTGGCAAAATTTTACAGATTTATGGCGTATAAAAATAGCATTTTGGCAAAGTTTGAAAATTATTTGGCAATTTAAACCAGATATAGTGCTTTCTGCTGGTAGTTTTGTAGCTGTACCAATGGTTTGGGCGGCTTGGCTAATGAGAAAACCAGTGATAGTCCATCAGCAAGATATTTTAGTTGGCTTGGCCAATAGGCTGATGGCACCATTAGCTAAAAAAATTACTGTAGTTTTTCCGGAACAAGTGGCAAATTTTAATAATAAAAAAACAGTCATCACTGGCAACCCAATTCGTCGCAGTAAAACCAAGTTGGATAAAGATGGCAGACTGATAGTAATCACTGGTGGAGGTTTAGGCGCTCGGTCCATGAATAAGTTTTTAGCACCTTTTATACCCAAGATGATAGCAGCTGGTTTTAAGGTCTATCATTTATTGGGTACTAAAAATGCTGATCAAGCTTTGAATCCTGAGCTTGTCGAAGGAGAAGGTTATTATAGTGATAAGTTTGTCAAAACTGGTATGCTGGATATTTTATCACAAGCAGATATTATCATCTCTCGAGCTGGTATGTCTTTGATTTCAGAAGCGGCGGCTTTAAAAAAGGCCTTAGTGCTTATTCCACTGACTAATACTCATCAAGAGCGTAATGCTAGTTTTCTAGCCAAACGTAATGCGGCCGTGATGATTAGACAAGGTAATGATCAGATTATGGATAGATATTTAGATAAACTACTCACTAAAGAGGAGTTAAGGCTTGGTTTAGGGGCTAATTTGTATCAGCTCTTCCCAAAAAACGCAGTAAATGATTATATTATACTGATAGATAAGATATTAAATGAATAAGCTAAATTTGGAAAAAATAAATAAAGTGTATTTGGCTGGCATTGGCGGTATTGGTTTGTCGTCTATTGCTTATTATTTCAAAAATTTAGGTAAAGTTGTTGAGGGTTCTGATTTGATAAAATCAGAGGTGACCAAAAGATTGGAAGCCGCTAATATTGATATTCATTTTAAGCAAAAAGAGGGAAATATTTCAGAAGATATAGATTTATTGGTTTATTCATCAGCCTTACCAGAGACGCATCCAGAACTTTTAAAAGCCAAAGAATTAAAAATACCCACTTTGACTTATTTTCAATTTTTAGGTTTATTATCCAAAAATTATAAAACTATTGCTGTGACTGGCACCAACGGCAAAACTAGTACTACGGCTATGCTTGGTTTGATGTTGGAAAAAGCTGGTCTTGATCCAACAGTGATTGTCGGGTCGCTAGTTCCACAGTGGGGTAACAATTTTCGTTTGGGGCAGTCGGATATTTTGGTAGTAGAAGCTTGTGAATGGCAAGCACATATGTTGGAGTTGGATCCAAATATTATAGTGCTCAGTAATGTAGCTGAAGATCATTTGGATTTTTACAAAGATTTGGAAGATATCAAAATACATTTTCAAAAATTTGTAGATAAATTACCAAGAACTGGCTTATTTATCAAAAATTTTGATGATCAAAATTCTCAAGATATAAAATTTAAAAGCACTGTTACTTTTGGCTCTAGCGAACAGGCTGATTATTTTTTTAGTGATGTAAAGATAGAAGACGGCAAACAAAAATTTAATACCAATGAATTTTCTAATATAGAATTGTCAGTACCAGGTAAATATAATATTTATAATGCTCTATCGGCTATGGTGGTAGCTAAAGAGCTAGGCGTCAACAAACACCAGATGTGGAATGCTCTATCGGAATTTAAGAATACTTGGCGTAGATTTGAAATAGTTGGACAAATGAAATCAAATATTGTAATTTCTGATTATGCTCATCATCCAGATTCTATCAATATGCTACTTCGAGCCACTAAGGATTTTTACCCTGACAAAAAAATAATTGCTGTTTTTCAACCTCATCACCACAATCGGACCAAGACATTGCTTGATCAATTTGCTAAGGCCTTTTACCTAGCTGATCAGGTGATTGTGTCTGAAATTTATTCTGTTTCTGGACGTGAGGATAAGATCAAAGAGGATGTCAGCTCAGTTGATTTAATAGAGCTGATGAATCATAGTCACAAATATTATGCTAGCGATTTCAAAAAAGTAAAAGAGATACTAAAAGATATAAACCCTAGTAACTCTATTATTATTTTTATTGGAGCAGGGGATATAGATGATTTAGCTAGGGAGGTAATTGATTAAACAATGGAAAAAATTATTATAAAAAATTCTCGTAAGCTCAAATTGGTGGGAGATTTATATACTTCAGATTCAGATAAGATAATTATCATGTGTCATGGTTTTGGCTATGATCGGCATGAAAAAATATCCAAATTTGATAATATAGCTGAAAACTTTAATAGAGTGGGTTATAATGTGCTGACTTTTGATTTTAGTGGTATAGGTGAGAGTGATAATGATTCTTTGACAGTCGCTAAACAGATAGATGATTTGCAGTCAGTAATAAAATTTGCTAAAGGCAAAAATTATCAGCATATTATTTTGTTTGGGGCTAGTTTAGGAGGATTAATAGCTTTTTCGGCTTATGATAAAGATATAAAGGCTATTGTGGCTATGGCACCAGTGACTGATAAAGTAAACTCCAATTGGCGTCATAAGAATTTTACTGATGAGCAGTTGGATGAATTTAATAAAACCGGACAGTTGATTTACAAGAAAGCCAATGGACCTAGGGAGGATCTAATTATTGATAGACAATATCTTTTAGAAAGAGAAGAATTAAACCAAAAATTATTACTAAGAAATATAAATTGTCCTGTTTTGATAATGCATAGTACTGATGATGATTTCATACCACTAAAGGTTTCCAAAAAAGCAGTAGAAATTTTGGGACACAAAGGTGAATTGTATATTATCAAAGAGGGTGGGCATGCCTTTTTAAATCATATTGATACAGTTATAAACAAAACAATCAATTGGTTATCTAAAAAAGTATAAGTATGACAAAATATGTTATCAATTCTGGTGGGCTCAGGAAGAATCCAGAAAAAAATAAATTATATGTCGCTGAAATTTTAAAAGACCTAGGCAAAAAACCTAAAGTCTTAATTTGTTTTTTTGCTCAAAAGAGAGAGGACTGGGAAAGTGATTATAAGGATTATGTAGATAATATTCAAAAAATATTACCTGATAATTTAAGTCCTTCTTTTGATTTGGCTTTTCCAGAAAAATTTATTAAGCAGATGGGAGTCTCAGATGCTCTAATAATTCCTGGTGGAGATGATCACTTAATTCAGTATTGGCTTAAACAATTTGATTTAAAAAAAATTTGGCAAAATAAAACTGTGGCGATTAGTTCAGCCTCTTCTGATGCTTTAGTTAAACATTTTTGGACTTGTGATTGGCGTCAAAATATGGATGGTCTGGGGATATTGCCATTTAAATTTATACCACATTACAAATCAAATTGGGGTGCAGATGATCCTCGCGGTCCTATAGATTGGGACAAGGCTTACTCTACTTTAGAAAATTATGGGGATAAAAATTTACCTATTTATGCTTTGGAAGAAGGAGAATTTATAGTTATAAAGCAATAAATTTATGCTATTTGTAATATGCACTAAAGAGCGACTGTTATATTACAAATAAAAGATACATAAATTGTGTTGTCAGCTAATATAAATTATATGAATATAGAAAAAAATATAAGTTTAAAAAAATATACTACTTTCAAAATTGGTGGACCAGCTGAGTATTTTGCTGATGTTAAAAATATAGCAGACTTACAAGAAGTTTTAGAGTGGGCCAAAGAAAATAAACAGCCAATTAAAATATTAGGCGGTGGCAGTAATATGTTGATTTCCGATACTGGTTTAAAAGGCTTGGTTATCAAACTTAGTTTGGATAAATTGGAGTTTAATGATAATAAAGTAATAGTCGGTCCTGGAGTGATGCTGGCTTATCTTTTAAATATGGCTATTAGAAATGGTCTAACAGGCTTGGAATTTGCTGCTGGTATTCCCGGTACAGTCGGTGGGGCAACCCGTGGCAACGCCGGTACTTATGGAATAGCTATGGATAGTGTGATAAAAAGCATCAAATATCTGGATGAAAACTTAAATTCTCAAGAAATGCCAGCTAGTGAAGCCCAATTTGCTTATCGTCATAGTATTTTTAAGGAAAAAGCCTGGATAATTTTGGAATTAAGTATAGAGCTGGAAAAAGGCGATATCAAAGCTTCTCAAGCTTTAATTAAGGAGAGATTAGAATATCGTCAAAATACTCAACCTAATCTGCCTTCGGCTGGTTGTATTTTCAAAAATATTTTGTTTGAAAATGTGGACATAGAGGGACTAAAAGCCAAAAATATTGAAATTGAAAAATTTGATAAATTTAAAAAAATTCCAGCCGCTTATATTATTGAGAGAGCTGGCTTAAAAGGTCATAAGATTGGTGATGCTCAAATTTCCGAGCTGCATGCCAATTATATTGTAAACAATGGTCAGGCTACGGCTGAACAAGTAATTATGTTGATTAGTTTTATTAAGCAGCAAGTTCGGGATAAGTATGGCGTTCAATTACAGGAAGAAGTTCAATTATTAGTCTAATATTAGCCAAAAAGTTTATTTTTTCAATTTGATGCCCTTAGTTATTGACTTTTTGAAAAAAATCTGTATAATATAGGGGCATTGATTATTTATAGGATTTTTAAGTATTTACGCTTATTTAAAGGAAAATTCCTATGGTCAAGCAGATCATAGAGGAATTTCTTTTTTTATAGAAATAAATGGCAGAGACTGAGCCAAAGGTAAACAAAAAAGGATTTTTGGAGATGGATGGAGAAGTCCTAGAGCTTCTTCCAAACGCCAATTTTAAAGTGGCCCTAGAAAATGGTCATGAGGTTTTGGCTCATCTAGCTGGTAAAATGCGAATGTTTAAAATTAGAATTTTACCTGGGGATAAAGTTACTATAGAAATGAGCCCTTATGATATGGGCAAAGGAAGAATTATTTATAGGAAATAATAGAAATATGAAAGTCAAAGCTTCAGTAAAAAAAATGTGTAAAGACTGTAAAATCACTCGTCGTAAAAATAGAGTGGTTTGTATTTGTAAGAATCCCAAACATAAACAAAGACAAGGATAATTTTTATTAATAAAAATATTTAAAAAAGTATGGCCAGAATATCAGGTGTCAATATTCCAAGTGAAAAACGAGCTGAAATAGCTCTGACTTATATTTATGGTATTGGACTCACAACTTCTAGAAAAATTTTAAGAGAATTAAAATTTAATGTTAATACTAAGATTAAAGATTTTAGTGATGAACAAATAAATCAACTTAGAAAGAAAATTGAAAGTATCCACGTTGAAGGCGAGCTTCGTCGTGAAAAAATTACTAATATCAAAAGACTTAAAGAAATAAAGTCATACCGTGGTTCTAGACATGTGAAAGGTCTACCAGCTAGAGGCCAAAGATCAAAGACTAATTCACGCACTGTGCGTGGTAACAAGCGTGTTACTATGGGTAGTGGTAAAGCTCCTTCAGCTCAAAAAACATAATTTTATAATATGGTAAAGATAATAAAGTCAAAAAAGAAAGTAAAGAAGAGTATTAAAAAGGGTCAAGCTTATATCCAAGCTACTTATAATAATACTATTGTTACTATTGCTGATGGACAAGGCAATACTTTAGCTTGGTCATCAGCTGGAGCTAATGGTTTTAAGGGTCCTAAAAAAGCCACTCCATATGCCGCTGGTATTATTGTGAGAAATGTTGTAGAAAAAACCAAAGAAATGGGTTTGGCTGAAGTAGACGTCTTTGTCAAAGGAGTAGGAGCTGGACGTGAAGCAGCTATCAGAGCCTTACATGCCAATGGTTTGGCTATTGGTTCTATCAAAGATTTGACTCCCATCCCTCATAATGGTTGTCGGGCTAAGAAAACAAGAAGAGTATAAAATTGACAATAATTAAGATATGGCTAGAAATTTAAAACCAAGACATAAAGCAAGTCGTAGATTTGGCGAAAACGTTGCTGACACTTTGAAGGAATCAAAGAAAAATTTTCCTCCAGGAATGCATGGTCCTAAAAAGACTTTTGCCAAAACTTCCGAATATGGACGTCAGTTAAAAGAAAAACAAAAAGCCAAGGCTATTTATGGTCTTTTAGAAAAACAATTTAAATTGACTTTTGAGTCAGCTACTAAACTTTCAGGTGATTTAGGACCAAATATGTTGATTACTTTGGAAAGTCGTTTGGATAATGTAGTTTATCGTGCTGGTTTGGCTCAGACTAGACGTCTAGCTCGTCAATTAGTCAACCATGGACATTTTACTGTTGATGGTGTGGCTACTGATATTCCATCATATCGTGTTAAAGCGGGAGAAGTCATCAAAGTAAAAGAAAATAAACTCAAAAAGGGTTATTGGACTGCTTTAAGCGAGCGTATTGATAAGATTACTACTGCTGGTTGGTTATCCTTAGATACTAAAAATATAGCTATTACTGTCAATTCTTTACCAAATAAGGAAGATTTACCAAATAATATTGATATGCCATTAATAGTTGACTTTTATTCTAGATAAAATAATAAAAACTAAAAATAGAGCTATGATTCAAATTACATTCCCAGACAAAACAAGCATCAAGGATTTAAAGGATAATCACTATCAAGTGGTTATTGAGCCTTTTTTTCCAGGTTTTGGTGTAACAGTCGGTAATTCTCTGCGCAGAGTATTACTTTCATCACTAGAAGGAGCCGCTGTCACTTCCTTCAAAGTAGAAGGAGCACAACATGAATTTGATTCCGTTGACGGTGTGAAAGAAGATTTGGTAGAGATTATGTTGAATTTAAAACAATTAAGACTAAAATCTTTTTCTGAGGAACCTGTAAAGTTGAGTATCGACATCAAAGGTGAAAAAGCTGTTACTGCCGCTGACATTAAGAAAAATGCTGATGTCGAGATCATGAATCCAGATTTATTGATTGCTACTATTACTGATAAAAACACCAAATTTAATATGGAAATTACTGTGGAAAGAGGTAGAGGCTATGTTACTGTCGAACAACGCGACGAGAATGAAAAATTAGAAATCGGTAATATTGCTATTGATGCTAGTTTTTCTCCAGTCTTAAATGTCGGTTATGAAATTGATAGTGTCCGTGTTGGTGAAATGACCAACTATGAAAGATTGACTTTAGATATGCTAACTGATGGTACTATTGATGCTAAGACCGCCATTTCTCGTGCCGCTAAAATTTTGGAAGATCATTTTGCTTTATTTATTGAAGATAAAACTTCTGAAAGCAAAAAAGAAGAGAAAGAAGAAGTGGAAGTCAAGGTAAAAAAAGCTACTAAAAAATCAAGTACTAAGAACGAAGAAGATAAATAATATCTGACATATATGAGACATAGAAAAGTAGGTAAAAAATTAGGTAGATTAGCAGGACCTCGTAAGGCTTTGACAGACAGTCTGGCTACTTCATTAATATTGTATGAAAAAATTGTCACTACTGAATCTAAAGCCAAAGCTATTCGTCCGATTGTAGAAAAACTTATTACTCGTGGTAAAGAAAAATCTGTCCATAATAAACAACAGTTAGGTAAAGTATTGGAAGATAAAAAAGCCGTTCAAAAAGTATTGGATGTCTTGGGGCCAAAATATAAAGATAGAAAAGGTGGCTATACTCGTATTATAAAAATAGCTCGTCGTCAAGGTGATGGCGCTCCAATGGCCCAAATTGAATTTGTATAAAAATATGGAAAGAACAACACATAAAATTGATGCAAGTGGTAAAATAGCTGGCCGATTGGCTAGTCAAATTGCTATGCTTTTGCAAGGTAAAAATAAAGTAACTTATCAAGCACATATAGATGGTGGAGATATTGTAGAAGTGACTAATGTTGCTGCTATGAAATTTTCTGGTAAAAAACTAGAAACAAAAGTTTATTATAGAAATACTGGTTACCCAGGCGGTATTCGTACCAAAAAAGTCAAAGATATGATGGAAACCGAACCAGCTACAGTGCTTCGTAAAATGGTTTATTTGATGCTTCCAAAAAATAAGCTCAGACCTAATATGATAAAAAGATTAATAGTAAGTTAATATGGCAGTAAATAAAGAAAACAAAGACTATATTCCAGCTGTGGGCAAAAGAAAAAGAGCTATTGCTAGAATTAGGATCATCAAAGATAATGCTAAAGGTATAAAAATTACTATCAATGATAAGGATTATAAAGAGTATTTACCATATTTTCAGTGGCAAGAATTAATTTTAAAACCATTAAATTTGGTAGGCCGAGATAATATTACTATTTCTATTAAAGTAGAGGGTGGTGGCATTAAGGGACAAGTAGATGCTATCAGTCATGGAATTGCTAAAGCTTTACTAAAAACTGATGAAGAATTACGCGCTACTTTAAGAAAAAATAGCTTATTGACTAGAGATTCTCGTATTAAAGAAAGAAAGAAACCAGGTCTTAGAAAAGCTCGCCGAGCTCCACAATGGAGTAAACGTTAAGCTTAAAATAAATATCAAATATTTTTATACAAAAACCCCAAAAAATGGGGTTTTTGCTTGATATTTAAATACTTGTTATACTAAAGACATGAAACAACAAAATACCGCCATTATAGGCACACAATGGGGAGATGAGGGCAAAGGCAAATTAGTTGACGCTCTAGCCAGTCAATTTGACATTGTAGCTCGAAGTACAGGTGGCTCAAACGCTGGTCATACTATTGTCGTAGATGGACAAAAGTATGTCTTTCATCTTTTACCTTCGGGCATGCTCCATAAAAATACCATAGGTTTGATTGGCAATGGTTGCGTAGTTCATTTGCCAGATTTAATAAATGAAATTAATAATCTGGAAAAAACTGGTTTGGATATAAAAAATCGCTTAAAAATTTCTAATAAAGCCCATTTGCTTTTGGATTACCATAGGCTGATTGATACCCGTTTGGAAGAATTAAAAGGGGATAACAAAATTGGTACTACTAAGCAGGGTATTGGTCCTTGTTACGTTGATAAAGCAATGCGTATTGGTATTCGTCTGGGTGATTTAGCAGATGAAGCTGTGTTGAAAGATAAAATAGTCAAAAATTGTGATTTTTATAATAAAACTTTAGACCTAAAACTAAATTCACAACAAGAGCTAGCTACAATACTAGCAGTGCGTGAGCAAGTATTAGGGTTTTTAGATGATACTAGTCTGTGGCTCAATACGCAGATTGCTGCTGGTAAGAAAGTACTTTTTGAAGGAGCTCAAGCTCATCATTTGGATATTGATCATGGAACATACCCTTATGTGACATCTTCGGCAGTGACTATTGGAGGTGTTTGTACAGGCTTAGGGGTGGCTCCTAAGCATATTGCTAATATTATTGGTATTACCAAAGCTTACACTACTCGTGTTGGTGAGGGGCCTTTTAGGACGGAGCTGAACAATGATCTTGGTAAAGTAATACAGACAACTGGTCATGAATTTGGCGCCACTACTGGTCGACCTAGACGCTGTGGTTGGTTGGATGCTGATATTGTGCGTGAAAGTGTTATTATAAATGGCATTGATGAGATTAATTTGACAAAGCTTGATGTTTTGACCGGCTTAGCAGAGCTAAAGGTTTTTTATCAAGGAGAATATAAAACATTTGAAGTTTGGTCAGAGGATATTTCTCAAATTAGTCGTTTTGAAAATTTACCACCAGCCGCTCAAAAATATGTTTTAGAGCTGGAAAAAATGTTTGGCGTCAAGATAAGATCAATTGGTGTAGGGCCAGAGAGAGAAGCACTCATATTTAGAAATTAAAATATCTTAAAAGCCCATATAAAAGGGCTTTTTGCTTTTAAATGAGTTTTTTTAAGGCTGTTTTTAGCCTTTATTTTATAAGGGTTTTTTGCTATAATTGAGCTATGTTTAGTGACAAAAAAATCACATCTAATACTAGTTTTTATATGCTGGCCTTGATAGCCCAGAAGGTGCTTTCTTTTATATATTTTACCTTTTTAGCTAGGAGTTTAGGAGCAGAAGGTATTGGGCAATATTTTTTTGCTATTTCTTTTGCTACTATGTTTTCAGTTTTGACAGATTTGGGTCTTTCCGCCCTTTTGATTCGTGAGGTAGCCAAAGAAACAGAAGAATCACTAAAATGGTTCCAACAGATTTTTACTATCAAAATTATTTTGTCTTTAATAACAGCTCTTATTTTAGTTATTTTAGATTTAGTTTTATTTTATAGTGATGCAGTTAGAAATTTGATATTTTTGACCAGCCTTATGATTGTGGTAGATAGTTTTACATTGTTTTTTTATGCTTTTATTAGAGGTCGACAAAATCTAAAATTTGAATCTTGGGGGACTATTATTTTTCAAATTATAGTCATGGTTTTTGGTCTGACTTTATTGCGTTTTACTGACAATGTATTTTTATTATTGCTGGTGATGCTTTTAGCTAGTTTGTTTAATATGTTTTATTCAGCGATTATCTTAAATACAAAGTTTGGACTTAAATTAAAACTATATTTTTCTAAAACTTTGGCTAAGGAAATAATGATAATTGTTTTACCTTTTGCCTTAGCTGCTATTTTTGCCAAAATTTATGCTTACGTGGATACTTTTTTGCTAAAAATATTTTTAGGTGATGAAGAGGTAGGTTTTTATAGTGTAGCTTATAAAATTACTTTTGCTTTGCAATTTATTCCTTTAGCTTTTGTGGCCACTCTTTATCCGGCTTTTTCCAATTATTTCAAAAATGATATTGAAAAATTGAAGCGTACTTTTGCCAAAGCTTTTAACTATTTGGCTTTTATCGCTTTGCCTATTAGCTTTGGAATTATCGCTGTAGCTCCAGAATTGGTAAATAAATTATATAGTAGTGATTTTGATTCAGTCTGGCCACTCAAAATATTGATAGCTTCTATACCATTTTTGTTTATAAATTTTTCTTTAGCCAGTTTCTTAAATGCCAGTGAAAGACAAAAAATAAACACTCAAAATTTAGGGATAGTGATGGTTTTAAATATTATTTTAAATTTGATTTTTATACAAAAATTTGGTGTTTGGGGAGCTAGTTTATCTTCTAGTTTGGCTACCTTGCTTTTATTTATATTGAATATGCGTGAGATAATGAAGGTAATTCATATGCCTATTAGATTTTTTAGACCACTTTTAGGCTCTTTATTTTCTGCTGTGATTATGTATTTGGCAGTTATTTATAGCAAAAATTTAGTGGGTTGGCTTTGGGCTATTTTAGTGGGGGCGCTAGTATATTTATTATTAATGCTTATTACCAGAACTCTAAAAAAACAAGATTTAATTTTTATAAAAAATTCATTTAAAGCATAAATGATTTTAAATTTATTATAAGATGAAAAAAACTTTAGTACTGACACATGAATATTATCCTTTTAAAGGTGGTGTAGCTCGCTATTGCCACAATCTTTTTAAGTTTTATCCAGAGAATAAATATTTAGTATTGACTGATAATAAACAGGTAAAAACTGAGGCTAATGTTGTAAATACTAAATTAATTTGGACTTGGCTTAAACCAGCTTGGCTCTTGGCTTATTTTAAATTAAAAAGAATTATCAAAAAAAATAATATAGAGCAAATTTTTACTCCCAATATTTTGCCCTTGGGTAGCTTGGCTTATTTTTTAAAAATACCATATATAATTTCTTTACATGGTTTAGATATCAATTTGGCTTTAGCTAATAAGCCAAGCTTAACAAAAAAGATTTTAGAAAATGCTAAAGCTATCATAGTTAATACTAAAAATACAGCCAAGATTATTGAGCCTTTAGAAATTGATCAAGCTAAAATACACCTTATCTATCCGGGTCGAGATTTTGATACTAATTATGACGAAAGTAAATTAGCCGCTTTTCGTAAAAAATTAAATATTGGCGAGGAAAAAATAATTATCACTTTGGCTCGTCTTAATAAACGTAAGGGGCAAGATTTAGTTATTAAAGCCGTGGAGCAGCTTAAAAAAAATTATAAGTTGAAATATTTTATAATTGGTAGTGGGCAGGAAAAAGAATATTTAGAATCTTTGATAAAAAAATATAAATTATCAAATAATGTTTTTATATTTAATAACATTGATGATGAAGAATTAATCTATTTTTTTAAACTAGCTGATATTTTTGTGATGCCTCATAGAAATACAGGTGGCGATGTAGAAGGTTTTGGTATTGTATTTTTAGAAGCGGCTCTTTGTGGTTTACCAATTATTGCCGGAGATAGCGGAGGGATAAAAGAGGTCTTTGATAGCTCAGAGCAGGCCATTTTGGTCCCGAGCGATGATTTAAGGTCTTTAGTTAAGGCCATTAAACACTTATTGAATAATCCAGCGGAAGCTGATAAACTGGCTAAAGCGGCTTATAAAAGAGCAATGCAGTTTAAAGACGCTCACGGGCAATCTTCGGTGCTAAAAGAAATTTTAGAATAAAAATAAACCAAAGGAAAATTAACAAAATAAATTTTTAACAGGATGAAAAAGTTTGATGTCATAATGCTCAATATGTCCAATTATTCCGAATGGGATGAGGGCGTATCAAATCGTAATTATCATATTTTACGAGAACTTTTGAATAGAGAAGAAGTTGGTAAAATCTTGGCCGTCGATTATCTGCCATTGGATTTTAAGAGAGCTTTGCGTACTTATAAAGAAGATATAGTTTTGAACGTAACTGGCGCCAAAGTAATTAAAAGAGGCTTGACTCATAAAGTTTCTAAAATTTCCGATAAACTTTATGTCTACACGGATATAGATTTTTTCTTGTGGCCAAAAAACTCTATGAAGCGTATCAAGAAAATAGCTATTGATTTAAATTTTGGTGATTTCGTATTATGGTCATACTATCCATTTGCTGCTCCTTATTGGGCTAATATGGGACAAAAAATGACTATTTTTGATGCAGTAGACAATTGGTTGCTTCACTCTTCTTATGCTAAGCAAGCTGATAAACTCAAAGCCGCTTATGAAAAAATAAAAAATGAAACAGATTTAATTTTTGTGGTTTCAAAAAATTTGACTAATTTTTTTGATGACCAGCCCAACGTCTATTGGGTACCAAATGGAGTAGATATTAAACATTACAGCAAAAAGTTTTCCTTAATCAATAGGGATATTTCCGATATTGCTAAACCAATTATTGGTTATATTGGTGTAGTCCAAGAAAAAGTAGATTTTGAATTACTTAGTTATTTATCAAGCAAAAATCCAGATAAATCAATCGTAGTAGTTGGTCCAGTTTGGGCTGAGCAAGAACAAGCTAAAGAGGAATTAGCCAAACAGCCTAATGTCTATTTTCTTGGTTATAAAAAATATGATGAGGCTCCTCAATATATTCAACAATTTAACGTAGGAATTATACCTCATAAGACAGCTGGTTTTAGTGCTACCACCAATCCAATGAAGATGTATGAATATCTAGCTTGTGGCAAAGCAGTAGTCGCTACAAAAAATATTGGTACAGAAAATGTTGAAGATATTATTTCAGTAGCTAAGGATTATGAAAGTTTTAATACTTTAGTTAATCAAGCTATAGACAAAAATAGTTTAGAAGATCAAGAGAAAAGAAAAGAATCAGTTAAGAAATTTTCTTGGTTTAATACTGTGGCTAAAATGCTAGATTTAATTAGCAATAAATTTAATTAAGCTTTTTATAGATGGTGAAGATAGATGTTTCTATTATTATTGTAAATTGGAAAGTCAGAGATCTTTTGCAAAAATGTCTTGACTCTATTTTAATCTATAAAAATAATTATAATTTAGAAATATTTGTAGTAGATAATAACTCACAAGATACTAGTGTGGAAATGATTAGATCTGATTATCCACAAGTAAAATTGCTAGCTTTACCAAAAAATATTGGTTTTGGTGCAGCTAATAATTTAGCTATCAAACAAGCTCAAGCTGATTATATATTTTTATTAAATCCTGATACAGAAATTACAGCAGATTTTTTTGTCAGGATATTTGAATACATGGATAATAATCCAGTTGTGGGTATTGCCGGTCCAAAAATAAAAAATGACGACGCTAGTCAACAGCCATCTATTAGGCGGGAGCCAGATTTGTTGTCTCAGATTTTAATAATGCTAAAATTAAAAAATGTATTAGTGGATAATAAATTACTCAATAAGTATCTTTTTAAGGATTTTGATTATAATAAAATACAAACAGTGGATCAAATTATGGGAGCAGCTATGTTTATGCGAAGATCAGTTTTTGATAAAATAGGTCTCTTTGACGAGAAATTTTTTATTTGGTTTGAAGAAGTCGATCTTTGTAGGCGGGCTAAGCAAGCGAAAATAGTTATAAAATATTTCCCAGAGGCGCTTATTATTCATCATGGAGCCAAAAGTTTTTCTAAAAGTGGTATTTTAAGAAAACAGATAATTTTTAATAAAAGTTTGCTGTATTATTTTTCTAAACACAAATCTTTTTGGCAGACTCTGATAATATTATGTTTAATTCCCATTAATATAATTTTGACACTAGCTTATGTCATATTTCGCAAAAGTAAAGGAAAATAATATATTTGCTAGGTGGCTAGTAGTCTTGGTGATTGTAGAACTTTTATCATGGCTAGCTTGGGTTTTCCCAAATATTAGTGGCTGGCTCTTGCTAATTTTGGGGCTACTAACATTGCTTTTATGTTTCAAAAAACCAATTTATTCCCTATATATTCCAGTGGCCGAGATTTTTTGGGGGTCTTTAGGACATAGTTTTGATTACCAAATATTGAATACTAGGTTGCTAATATTTTTGACTGTCTCCTTGGTATTTTTGATTAAGAATATTAGACAGCCGAAGAAAATAAAATTATTTAATGACAAAAGTCTTTTATTTATTTATCTGTTTTTATTATTTTTAGTATTAGTAACTGTAGTGATTGGATATTATAGTTCTTATGATATTAAAAAAGTATTTTTGGATGCTAATGCCTATGCCTATTTATTTTATTTGCCGGTCTGGTATCAAGTTTATGATAGGAAGTATTTAAAAAATATCTTTGCTATACTCAAAGCATCAGTTTTAGTGGTAGCTTTAAAAACTTTAATTCTTTTAAATATTTTTTCTCAAGATTATAATTTTTTAAATATTACTAGTATCTACAAATGGGTTAGAGATACTAGGACAGGGGAGATTACACCGTTTAAAGATTCTTTTTTTAGAATATTTATGCAATCCCAATTTTATTTGATTTTAGCTTGGTTTTGGCTTTTTATGCAACAGTTAAAAGATTATAAAAATAAAAATAATTTTTTATTAATTACTTTAATCTCAGCTGCTTTATTAGCTTCATTATCTCGCAGTTTTTGGTTGGGTGCTGCTATTGCTTTATTGTTTATGCTAATAAATATTTTTATTTATCAAAAAAAACAAATTTCCTTTCATGTATTTTTGACTTTAGCAGTGGTAGCAGTCTCAGCTATTTTGCTAGTCCAAATTTTTTATAATTTACCAGCTTATAAAAATATTAATATTTTTAATCAGCGTACTACAGATATTTCCGAAGCAGCTATCAGTGCTCGTAGTCAACTTTGGGGGCCTATGTGGCAGACTATTTTTGATAAACCAATAATTGGTCACGGTTTTGGCAAAGAAATTACTTATCAGTCGTCAGATCCTACTATTAAAAATAATAATAACCCCGAGGGCTGGTATACTACTTATGCCTTTGAATGGGGTTGGATGGATCAATTAGTCAAAGGAGGAATTTTATTAGTGCTAGCTTTTATTTTTTGGCTAATATTGGTCTATAATAGAATCTATCTAAGTCTAGGTACTGAACCCATACTTAGCTTAACATTTAGTGCTACATTGACTAGTTTATTAATTATTCATATATTTACACCATATATCAATCATCCTATTGGTTTGGCATTTTTGATCTTGGCTAGTATAATTTTTTCTCCTTATGCAACAAAAACCAACAGTTACTATTAGTTTGCTTACTTGGAATGGTCAAGAATATTTGCCTTGGCTACTCAAAAGTTTATCTGCTCAATCTTTTGTAGATTGGGAAATTTTGGTTTTAGATAATGCCTCCAGTGATAAATCAGTGGATATTGTTAGAGAATATTATCCTAAGGCTAGAATTATAAATCAAAAACAAAATATTGGTTTTGCCAAGGGGCATAATCTATTGATAAATTGGTCAAATTCAGATTATGTTTTGGTTTTAAATCAAGATGTGATATTAGAAGAAAATTATCTTAGAGAGTTAGTAGATTTTTTGGAAAAAAATAAAAATGTTGCTTCTTGCTCTGGCAAACTGATGTATTGGGATTTTGCCAGTGGAGTCAAAACAAAAATTATTGATTCTTATGGTTTAAAAATAAATAAGCAGAGAGAAATTATAGATAATTATCAAGGTCAAAAAGAAGTAGCTGTAGATAATCAAGAGGTTTTTGGTCTTTCCGCTACAGCTACTTTATATAGACGTCAGGCCTTAGATATTGTGGCTGGTTTGCCAAAGGGCAATCATTTAGAATATTTTGATGAAGATTTTTTTGCCTATAAAGAGGATGCTGATTTAGCTTGGCGACTAAGATTATTTGCTTGGGAAAATTGGTTAGTTACTAGTACCAAAGCTTACCATCATCGTAGCGTGGCCAAAAGTAAAAATCTTAAAGAATCTCGTCAACGTAGAGGTCTAGCCAACAAACTTTCTTATCGCAATCATCTAATGCTTTTGTATAAGAATTCTTTTTATAAAAATTTATTCCAAGATTTTTTTGCTATTAGTTTCTATGAGTTTAAAAAGTTTATATATTTATTGCTTTTTGAAAGAAGGACTTTAGTTGGTTTTAAAGAATATCTAAGGGCTATTCCTAGTCTAGCTAAAAAAAGAAAATATATCATGAAGCACAGAAAGATAAATGCCGATGATATTTATAAATGGTTTGTAAATTCACCCCGTTAAATAAATTTTAAAAATAAAAATGAATTATTTATTTATATATTAGGGGAATAAAATAATGCTTATATAAGTTACGTTAATAATTAAAATTTAATATTTAAGTAAAAACTTAAATATTATTTAACGGGGCGAATATGGATTTATCAATAGTAATTTTAAATTACAAAAATAAAAATTTAAGCAAAGAATTATTAAAAAATTTGTTAGATTTAAATTTACCTTATCAATATGAAATTATTGTAGTGGATAATGCCTCTTACGATGGATTAAAAGAGATTGTAGAAGCAAAATTTCCAATGGTTAAATTTATTCAGAGTAATAAAAATGGTGGTTTTGCTTATGGCAATAATTTAGGCATCAAAGCAGCTCAGGGTAAATATATTATGATTATGAACCCAGACTTAGCAATTTTATCAAACGCCATAGTACAACTTTATGAATATATGGAGGCTAATCCACAAGTGGCTTTAGCTGGACCTAGGCTGATTAATGCTGATAAGACTATTCAATATTCTTGCACCAATTTTCCAGATTGGAAATTACCGCTTTATCGACGTACTTCACTTGGCGAGACTAAGGCTGGTCAAAAATGGTCGGATAAATACTTAATGAAAGATTTGGATCACTACAAAAATAGCCAAGTGCCTAGTTTATATGGAGCTTGTTTGATAGTCAGAAGCCAAGCTTTAAAAAAAGTAGGATTATTGGACGAACGCTATTTTATATACATGGAGGATTTGGATTGGTCTAGACGTTTTTGGGCAAATGGATATAAGGTAGTTTATGTTGGTACAGCCGAGATAATTCATCTCCATCGTCGTCAATCAGCTTCTCAAGGACTCTGGCAGACCTTATTTTCCAAAACAGCTCGTCATCATATCATTAGTTTCATAAAATATCTCCTAAAATTTAAAGGCCAAAAATTGCCGTTGCTTAAGTAGTTTTTACCTTGATTTTTAGCCTAAATTCTTGTATTATTATTTCATAAGAAAATTTTATATTTATGATAAAAAATGAAGCCAAAGAGCCAGATATCAATGATGAATATCAGCAAAGATTAGCCAAAAGATTAACTATAGCGGAGTTAGGGATAGATATTACTCCAGAAAATTTTTTGGATAGGATTAGCACAGATTTAGCCAAAAAGAAAGCAGACAAAAATATTCGTTCAAATGAAGAAGTTATTAAGTCTCCTCGAAAAGATATTCGTCTGGCTGGCCGAGTGATGATTTTTCGCTCACATGGCAAACTTTCTTTTGCTCAGTTACAGGATTTTGAAGGCAGAATACAATTGGCCTTGGTAAAAGATATTACTAAGATTATTGCTTTGGATGAAAGTAAAATGCCTCATCATAAATTTTGGGAAAAGATGATTGATATTGGTGATTATATTGGAGTGGAAGGTGAACTATTTAAAACCAATCATGGTGAGTTGACTCTATTGGTTAAAGAATTGACATTTTTGGGTAAAGCCTTGAGGCCGTTACCAGAAAAATTTCATGGTTTGTCAGACGAAGAGCAGATTTTACGTAGGAGATATCTAGATACCATTACCAATGAGGAGGCTAGAAAAAGATTTAAATTTAGGTCAGATATTATTAAAACTTTTAGAGAATTTTTTTGGGACAATAATTTTGATGAAGTAGAGACTCCTATTTTGGAGTACAAAGCCACTGGAGCAGCTGCTAAGCCATATTTTACTCACAATAATGCTTTGGATGCTGATTTGGTTTTGCGCATATCTCAAGAGTTGCCACACAAAAAATTGATTATTGGTGGTTTTGAAAGAATTTTTGAAATAGGCAAAGCTTTTAGAAATGAGGGGATAGACCCTTCTCATTTACCAGAACATACTCATTTTGAATGGTATGTAGCTTATTGGGGCTATAAGCAGAATATGGATTTTACAGAAAGACTGATTAAGCATGTTTTGAAAAAACTAAATATTGATTCAACTGTACCAGTAAAAAATAAAGAAGGTAAAGTAAAAAAAGTTGATTTCTTAGGAGAGTGGCCGAGAATAGATTATGTAGAGCTAATAAAAAAAGATTCAGGGATAAACATCTTAGAGACCAAAGATGTAGAAGAATTAAAAAAAGCCATCAAGAAAAATAAAATAGATATCACAGACATGGATAAAATGGGTTATGCTACTTTGGTAGATTATCTTTACAAAAAAGTCAGTCTGCCAAAAATTGTTGGTCCAGCCTTTTTATATAATTACCCCAAGGCTTTGCAACCATTAGCTAGAACCAATAATAATCACCCGGAGATGGTCAACCAATTTCAATTGGTTATAAATGGTTGGGAAATAGTCAAAGGCTATTCGGAATTAGTAGATTCTGTTGATCAGGCTGCTAGATTTAAAGAACAGGAAAAAGAAAAAGCCAAAGGAGATGAAGAAGCTATGGAAGGTGATGATGAGTATATATTGGCTATGGAGCATGGTATGCCACCAATCTCTGGAGTAGGTCTTGGTTTGGATAGATTTATTACTATTTTATCTCAGCAAGACAGTTTGAGGGATTGTGTTTTCTTTCCATTAATGAGGCCAAAAGATGAAAATAAATAAGTTATTGATAGCTACTCATAATCAAGGTAAATTTAAAGAATCGCAAGTAAAATTATCTAAGGATTTAGGAATAGAAATTGTTTCTTTAGCTGATTTGGGCATTATAGAAGATTATAAAGAAACAGGCCAAACATATGAGGAAAATGCAATGGCCAAGGCCAAATTTTATTATAACTTGTCCAAGATACCCACTATGGCTGATGATTCAGGACTTTCAGTAGAAGCTTTAGGTGGCGAGCCAGGTGTTCATTCTAGGACTTGGCCAGGTTATACAGCTACAGATGAAGAGTTGTTGCAGATGCTTTTGGATAAAATGAAAGATGTGCCGGCAGAAAAAAGAAGCGCTAAATTTGTGACAGTTGTAGCTTTTTATGATGGGCAGGAGGAGTTAATTGCTAGAGGAGAACAATTAGGCACAATCGCTAGTCAATTAATTTGTAAGATGGATAAAGGTTTGCCATATAGTGCAGTATTTTATCCAGATGGCTATGATAAAGTATTTTCTGAGCTGACTATTGATCAAAAAAACGCTATTAGTCATCGGGGTAGGGCATTAGAACAAATAATTAAACAATTAAAATAATATGGATAAAAAAAATCTTTTAATCATGGCTGGAGCAATTTTTTTGGCTGTAGTGATGATGCTGATTTTTCCAGCCAAAAAAATTACTATGGAAGAAGCAATAATCAAAACAAATAAAGGGGATATAAAAATAGCCTTATTTCATGATAAGGTACCTGTGACGGTAGAAAATTTTGTAAAATTAGCTCAAGAGGGATTTTATGATGGTGTGAAGTTTCATAGAGTGATTGAAAATTTTATGATTCAGACTGGCGATCCTCAAACTAAAGGCGAAGCAGGCAAAGATTTTTCTTATACCCCAGATGGTAGCAATTTACCTATTGCTGGTACTGGTGGCCCAGGTTATACCTTTAAAGATGAACTCCATCCCAATTTAAAACACAATATGGCAGGTATTGTTTCTATGGCCAATTCTGGACCAAATACCAATGGCTCACAATTTTTTATTACCCATGTGCCTACGCCTTGGTTAGACGGTAAACACACTATTTTTGCTGGAGTTTTAGAAGGTCAAGAGGTAGTTGATTCTATAGTTCAAGGAGATGAAATCAAAAAAATTATAATCAAATAGTATGTTAGATATTAATTTAATTAGAGAAAAAACAGAAGAAATAGAAAAGGCCTTAGAAAAACGAGGTTTTGTAGTTGATTTTAAAAAAATAATCAAGTTAGATGATTATCGTAGAAAAATGATTGCTAAAAATGAAGAATTAAAAGCTGAGAGAAATAAATTTTCAAAATCCAAACCAGATGTGCAAATTATTAAAAGAATGAGAAGCCTAGGTAAAGAAATCAAGGATTCGGATGCAAATTTATTTATAGCTCAATCAGAATTAGATGGGGCACTCTCAGCCTTACCAAATATTGTTGCTGATGATGTTGTCACTGGTGGTAAAGAAAATAATCAGATTATTAAGACTTTTAAAAATAAACCAAGCTTTGATTTTGCAGTCAAAAACCATGTGGATTTAGCTACTAGCTTGGGTCTAATAGATTATGAAAGAGCTGCCAAGATGTCGGGGGCTGGTTTTTGGGCTTACACTGGTGATGGCGCTTTATTAGAATGGGCACTCTTAAGTTATTTTATTGATTATCACCGTAAAAATAATTATACTTTTATAATCCCGCCATTTCTACTGACTGAAAAATCTGCTTACACCTCTGGGCACTTGCCAAAATTTAGAGATGATTTGTTTTGGACTCAAGATAAGCTTTGTTTAAATGCTACTTCAGAAATGATGTTGGGTAATTTTCATCGTGATGAAATGCTAGATATTAAAAATTTGCCGTTAAAATATTATGCTTTTTCTACTTGCTTCCGCAGGGAGGCTGGCTCATATCGAGCAGAGGAGAGGGGTATGATTCGTGGTCATCAATTCAATAAAATTGAAATGTTTCAATTTACCAAGCCAGATGATTCGTGGTCAGCTTTTGATGAATTACTCAAACACGCTGAAAAATTAGTAGAAGGTTTAGATTTACACTACACTTCAGTAAAATTGGCGGCTGGGGATTGTAGTGCAGCTATGGCTAAAACAGTTGATATTGAGGTCTGGATTCCGTCTATGAATACCTATAAAGAAGTTTCTAGTGTCTCCAATGCTTTAGATTATCAAGCTCGTCGTGGTAATACTAGATTTAAAGATAGTGATGGTAAAAATAAGTTTGTGCATACTCTAAATGCTTCAGGTCTAGCGACTAGTCGTATTTTGCCAGCTATATTGGAGCAAAATCAACAAGCTGATGGATCAGTCAAAGTGCCCAAAGTTTTACAAAAATACATGAATAAGAAAGTACTCAAAAAATAAATGCCCCTGACTTGGATAGAAATCAATCAAAAAAATATTTTACACAATATTAGGCAATTTAGAAATTTAGCACCTAATTCTGAGTTTTGGCCAGTAGTCAAAAGCAATGCCTATGGGCATGGCAGTAAAGAAATAGTTAGCTTCTTGAAAGACAATGAAGATGTAGCTGGTTTTATGGTAGCCAATTTAGATGAAGCTTTGGCTATAAAAAATATCACCAAAAAACCAATTATGGTGCTCAGCTATTTTGATATAGATGATACTGAAGCTTTAAAGAAAGTTGATTCACAAATTTCTTTGCCCATTTATGATTTAGCCACCGCTGATTATTTAGAATCTTTAGGCCAAGATTTTTTAGTTAATATAAAAATTGATACAGGCACTTCTCGTTTAGGTTTTAAACTTAGTGAAGCTAAAGACTCAATAGCTCAAATTGAACAAAAGAGTAATTTAAAAATTTTTTCTATCTTTACTCATTATGCTGAATCAGAGGTGGCCGATCAAAGTTTTACCAAAGAGCAATTAAATAGTTTTCAAAATATCACTAGAGAATACAAAAAATATAAATTTCACAGTGCTTGTAGCGCGGCCAGTATTACTTTACCAGAAGCTCAAGGTGATATTATAAGAGTTGGTTTAGCTTTTTATGGTTTATGGCCTAGTCAGTCTACCAAAGAAAAGGCTGAGCTAAAGAATTTTTCTTTACAAGCGGTGATGAGCTGGAAAACAAAAATAATTCAGATTAAAAAACTTAAGTCAGGAGATAGCATCGGTTACAACAGGACTTATCAGTGTCCCAAAGATTGCCAGATAGCAGTATTACCAATTGGCTACAATGAAGGCTATCCAAGACTACTTTCTAATAATGCTGAAGTTTTAATTCAAGGGCATCTCTGTCCAATCCGGGGAAATATTTGTATGAATTTAACCATGGTAGAATTACCAGACAATCTAGATGTCAAAGTAGGGGAGATAGTAACATTATTAGGGTCAGATGATGGCAAAAACATCAGTGCTGACGATATAGCTAATAAGTGTCAGAGTATAAATTATGAAATAGTTACTAGAATAAATCCCAATTTAGAAAGAAGATTAGTTTAATATTTAATGTTTTACGACACATAATATATAGTCTTATTATATAGAGTAGAGTATGAGCGCAATAATCAAAACCACCAAAACATGGCAGAGACATTTACCTCGAAGACCACAAAAGGTCCAGCGGGGTTATTATGTGCAGCAAAGAAATATTCCAAAGAAAACAATTTTTAGAATTGTGCTGATAATTTTAGCTATATTATTATTACAAAGTATTTGGCAATTAAAATTTTTGAAAATAAAAAATATAGACTTAAGTGGTCAAAATGATGTCAGTGTTGAAGAAGTACAAAATTTTGTCTTTGAACAGCTAGCAGTTACTAAATTTATTTTTTTTGAAAAGACCAATTACTTTTTGGTGCCAGTAGATGAGCTAAAACAGCAATTGATTGTCCAATATAATTTAGAAGAGGTACAAATACAAAAAAAATGGCCAAGCACTCTTAAGATAAGTATTAAAGAAAAGAATTCTCATTTTATTTGGCAAAAAGATGGCTCAATATACCTACTTGATGCCAAAGGGCTCTTAAATCGCCAAATCAGCAATTTGGACGATAAATACTTGCTTTTAGACGATAGACGTGATGGTCGACCAGAGGGAGAACAAATTTTTAGTGATGAAGAGATAAATGTTATTAATCAGATATATTTAAATTGGATGGATCTAATAGCAACTAAGGCTAAGCTAGAGAAAATTACCATTTATAATGATTGGAGTATTGATTTAAATACTCAAACTGGTTTTTATGTCAAAATAGATAGAGAGCAAGATATACATCAGCAGTTGAATAATTTAAGAGCAGTATTAGAAGAGAATATCACTGGTGTAGATATAGACTATATAGATATCAGATTCGGGGATAAGGTCTATTTTAAGTGATTTAATAGTAATGAGGCTTAATAAGCCTTTTTATTATGGATAATACTAACTGAGTATAATAACTCTTACACTCAGTTTGACAATAATAAAAACAGCCTTTATAATATAGATATGATAAAAACCAATAAAAAGTATCAGCTTCCTCTCTTGGATGAGTATTTGGAGAATATCCAATCCAATAACTACTCTAGTGAGACGGTCTACAATTATGAAAGAGACTTAAACACTTTTGAAAATTTTTTAGCCAGCGATATTAAGACTGATTTTAAAAATCTTACCAAAAGGTCTATTATCAAATTTAAGGCCTACCTCTCCTCTACTTCTAGGGAGACTGCCTTGAGCGAGCCGGGTGAAAAAAAATTATCTAGCCATAGTATCAATCGTATTTTGTCAGCTCTGAGATCTTATTTAAAATTTTTGATGGACGTAGATTATAAGACTCCTATTAGTGCTGATGCCGTTAAGTTACTTAAGACTGAAAAAAAATATGGCCAAGTGCCAGAGATGCATGAGCTTATCAGGTTAATAGAAGCTCCTACAAAATTTGAAACTGATCCGACTATTAAACTTCGTAATCGTGCCATGCTAGAAACTCTTTTTGCTACAGGTATGCGTATATCAGAATTACTTTCCTTAAGGCGTGAGCAATTAGATAATACTGGGCGTATCTATGTGATGGGTAAAGGCAAAAAACAACGTTTTGTTTATTTGACTCCGCGAGCTACAAAACACATTAAAGATTATCTTAGTACTCGTCATGATGTTACTCCTTATCTGTTTATTCCTTACCGTGGATTAAACAACGCTGATAAGCACAAAAAAATATCTACCAATTATTTACAATCAAAAATAAAACGTTATCGCGAGTTATTGTCTATTAACATTCCATTTTCAGCTCACTCTATCCGTCATGCCTTTGCTACTTATTTGGCTGAAAATGGAGCTAATCCAGCAGCTATTCAAATACTACTAGGTCATGAGTCATTGGATACTACCACGCGTTATGTACACGCTAGTGATAGGTATGCAGAAAAAATGCATACAGATTTTCATCCCCTTAAGAAATAGTTTAAAAGGTATTTAGATTTTATAAACAAAAAGAAAAGAGGGTCCCGACTGGGCCTGGGACCCCCTCTTTCACCCCAGCCCGTGGGCCAGGATGAATGCTCCCCGTGGAGGGAGCTTTGAAAGTGGCTTTGCCGATTTAGCGCGTAACAGTAACGCAAGATCCACAGATGTGGTTATGCGCTCCCGTTAAATACACGTCTAAACCAGAGGCCAACTTTTCAAACTGTACAGGCTGATTTTTTTCAGCACAAAAAGAATAATAGCATATGTTTATGTATTTGTCAAGGTCTATGGCTATAAAAATTTTAAAATAATAAAAAAGCCTAGGTAAAATGGCTTATTTTATTAGTTTTATTTGATTAAAACTTGTCCACTAAGTAGTTGTTTTTCAAAATTTTGAGTAATGTTTGACCAGTCAGCTATTTTTTTAAAAAAGTTATTTTTATTTTCGCCAGTCATTAAGCTGAGCTGACTATTGTTTGATTGAATTGGGAATAGATATATTTTGTATTCTCCAGTTTGATAGGATATTCCCACAGCTAATTCTTCCTGGGTGTCTGGAGAAAAATATTGATCAAAGACAAAATTACCCAAGGAATAAAAAATTGGCTTATTGTTATAAATTTCTATTCCTTGAACCACATGAGGATGATGCCCAATTATTATATCAGCTCCGGCATCAATAAATTGATGAGCAATATTTTGTTGCTGCTCATTAAAATTATGTGTATACTCAGCTCCCCAATGAATTTGAGCAATCACTAAGTTATTTTTTTCTTTAGCTTCTTTGATTTCATTTATAGCTTTGGTTAAATCAAAATTATTATAAACCATGCTAAAGCCAAACATAGCAATTTTTTGATCAGCTATATCCAAAATTTGGCTACTACAATTATCAAGCATAGCGTCTGGGCAACCACTGTAATCTATATTTAGCTTATTTAAATTATATTTAGTCTCTTCTAGACCTTTTTGGCCTTGGTCAGTGATATGGTTATTGGCTAAATTAAAAAAATTAAAGAAATAATCTTTTTTAATTTTTTTTATTAAATCAGGGTTTATAGCAAAATCAATACTAGCTTCTGGCGGATAATGAGTACCACTATTAGTTAGAGCTCCTTCTAAATTGGCACTAATAATATCAGGGCTCATAAAAAATCTATTTTCCTCAGTGGCTAAATTATTAAATATATAGCCTAAACCATTTTTATCTATAATTGTTTTGACATTTCTATCTAGCATTAGATCACCAAAAAATAATAAACTTAAAGCCGTTTCTGTTTTCTTTTGGCCAGTGGAAAAATAATAATAAAAATGACTAGTACCAGCCTCATCAGGTTTTTTTAGTAGTTCACTAGAATCTGTATGGAAAGCTAGCTGAGATTTTTGGGCATCTATTTTTTCTAAATACTTTAAAACGGCATAAATAGAGGCCGGTGAATCTATTTCTAGATTATGGATACGTTCAAAATCAAAAGTTTCTATAACATTTTGACTTAAATCATCATGAAAATCTGAGACTAGATCAGTCTGCCAGTGGGAGAAATCAACGCTGGCTAGAACCAAAGTTTTTTCTTTAACTATCAGACTGGCTAAGTTGGCAGCTAGATTATCTAAGTCGGCGGTTTTAGTTTTATTTTTTAAAATAATTGGTACTATATTGGCTTGCGGCAGAGATTTTTTTATAAATGGCACTAAGCCAGATATAGAATGTTCACTCCCAAAAGGTTTCTCATCTAGCTTTATATTTTTAACTTTTAGTAAATTATCACTCAGTTTTAGATCAGGTAGAAGTTCGCCATAAGGCGTCTCCCACTTTGCTTGGGAAATTATAATATCAGCCTCACCTGCTTCAAAATGATTGGGGCCAATTAATACCACTGTGTCATAATTTGTGTCTTTTAAACCCAAGAACCAAGCAGCTATTTTGTCTTTGGGCATGAGATGATGGGGAATTATACCTCCATAGACTTTATCTTCGGCTGATATTATTTGTTTAGTACCTGCCTCATAAGCCTGGTTATAAAAATCAGCTGATATAAAATATGACTTATGAGTTTCCAAAATTCTTTCCTCCACTTTAAGTGGCTGGTCAATTTTTTGTTTAGGTTTAAGAAAATCAATATTTTCCCATTTAAGCCAAGTATAAAATAGTCCTACTTGGCAAAGAAGCAGGACTAAGATAATAATAATTTTTTTTTGTTTACTTACCATGCTTAATTATGGAGCGCTCCACCCCACTCTACTACAGTGAAACCATTTCTAGCTGGGGTTTTAAATACTGGTGTTTTGACTTTAATTATTTCATTTAGCGGCCTATAGTCCATAAATACTCTTATAATAGTATCAGGCCGAGGACTTATTTCAAGAGGGGCTAGCTTATCAAAGTCAGCTTGAGGCATAAAGGTAATAAAATAATAAGCCTGTTCAGTCATTTTTGGTGCCCAAAAGTCTATAAATTCATTATATTCCTTAGCTATCAACCCCTGTTCGCTTAATTTTTCTACTAAAAATTTTCTGATGTCGTTTTTGGCTACTACAAAACCATCTTTGGGTATTTGATAGTTTATTCCCCTGCCCTCCCAAAATAAATAAGGATAGTTTTTCTGATCATTATAATTATACAAATTACCATCAGGATAAGCTTTGACCAACCAACCATTATTGTAAGCTGGTTCAGTGATAGTTAAACCTTTATTGGGGGATACTTTGACACTGACATCAGTGGTCTTTTCAGGGTAAAGGTATATTACTGGTTTGCCAAATTCAGCAGCGGGCATAAACTCCGCATTTCTAAATTCTAGAAAATTTCCAAATGGGTCTTGCCAGAAAATAATTGGGTGTTGTTTTAAAAATTCTGCAAAAGGAGTTTCTTGACCAGCAGGAGTATAGATAGAGTTATACATTTTTTCAAAAATATTTTCTGTGTCGGCTGAGATTTCTTTGAAGTTAGGATTTTTTAATTCATAAATAGGCTTACCAGTTTTGGTCTGTCCAGTAATTTTTAAATCTTCTAAGCCTTTTATATAATAAGCGTAAGATTGGCTATTTCTATAGGTTTCTTGCAAGAATTCTTCTGAATTTTTAGTGCCATCTGACCAAGTAATGTCTAAAGTATTAGGAATTTGGCCAAGATATTGGCTAGATTCTCCTTCTGTCCCTAAAAAATCCAACTTTAATTCGTATAGTCTAATGCTTTGATCTTCAGCAGTGGCTAGATAATTTAAATTCTTGCTATTTGGGAATTTTTCTTGATAAATGTATTTTCCAGGAGCATATTCAAATAATTTTTCAATATTTTCTAGCTCGCTAAATTTTTGGTAATATTGCCATTCTTTTTTTATAAGTTGTAAATTGGAATTAGCAATTTCTATAGTTTCAGGAGTTTCTAGATTTTGTATAGTAGTATTTATATCTGTGCATAGGTACTTATAGGCATTATCAGCACAGCGATTATAGTCTATTTGGTTATTAAATATTAAAACATCGTCGTTGTGTTTAATAGCATGGAGTTTGGTAGTGCCCATTTCTTGAATTAAAACAGCGTATAAATTATCGCCAGCATAAGCACCAGTTTTTACTTGGCCTACTTTTTCTATAGAGCTTACTTCCAAAATAGTAAAATCTGGGTTTTCTTTTTTATTTAGAGCAATTTTATCTGCTCCAAAAAATTCTTCAACATTTATAGCTATGGGCTGAGTGTACCAATCTACTAATATTTCTTCAGTCGGTAAATCAGTATTGATGTCATCATTTATATTATTTTCATTAACTACTATATTATTATTTGTGTTTTGATTAGTATTTTCTGGCTGTTTATTTTTATTAAGCAAAAAATATACTGTAATAACATTGGAAATAACTAAAATTATAGCCAAAATAGCTAAAAATATTTTAAAACCATCTATTCTATGTTCTTCGTAGTTTTTTTGCTCGCTTGGTTTTTGATTTTCCATATTTGTAAATTATAATTAAAAAACGGCCTAAACCGTTTTTTTTATGTTAATTTTAAGGTAAATAATTTAGCGGATCAACTGGTACGCCATTTAGACGCACCTCTAGATGAAGATGCGGACCAGTAGTAAGTGGCCCAGCACCATAAGTACCTGGCATACCACCGGTATAGCCAATAATGTCACCTTTAGAAACAAATTGGTCAGCACTGACACTGATACTATTAATGTGGCCATAGACAGTAGATAAACCGTCGGCATGAATCAACATAATATAACTATAGCCAGTCGCTCCTCCGTCTTTAGCTTTAGCCACGTAGCCTGATTCAGCGGCTCTTAGTGGCGTGCCTTGTGGTGTAGCAATATCTATAGCTGGGTGTTCAAAAATATAACGGTAGGGGTAATCTGGATCATGAAAATAAGCAGTCACTCTTTGAGAAGTCACTGGCCACATCAGACCATCACTAGTGATGTTATCCAACTCTAATTGACGATTTACTTTTTCACGAGCAATTTGTTCTAGGTAAACAATATCACTATTAGCCTGCTCTTGTTCTTCTTTAGCTTGATGTAGCAGGGTCTGATATTTGGCTTCTTGTCCTTGGGTAGCAGCCATCAGTGTTGATTTACTAGTCTTTTGGCCATCTAAACTACCTTTTTTGTTATCTAGTATACTTTTTAGAGTGTCAAGTTCTGTTTTTTCATTTTCTATGGAATTTTTATCATCACTTAAGGCAATTTTTATTTTATTTAGTTCTCCTACCCCATCAAATAAATTGTCCCTCATGTCTTCTAGATTGTTGAGGTCAGCTATAAAATCACTAAAATTATCATTAAGTATTAATATTTCTAGAAGATTATTTTTTTGTTGTTGTCTATGCAAAGAACGAATTACTTCAGCTAATACATCTTTCTGTTCAGTTATTTCTTTTTCTTTGGAATCAATTTTTAGTTGGGTATTTTCTATTTCAAGATTCAAAGCATCCATCTCCAATTCAGTAGCTTGTATTTCTAAGTTAATTTTAGCAATACTCTCATTGAGTGTGCTGATTTGAGTAGCTAGATTGCCTAATTGCCTTTGTTTAGCATCAATATTTTTTTTATAAACATCAATTTGACGCCTAAGTTCTTGAATTTCAGATCTTTTTTCATTAATATCTTGATTTAACTGCCATGTTTCTATAGTATCAACATTATCTAATTTATATTCTACGGCTCCAGTATTTTTTGGTAAAAAAATAAAACCAAGTAAAGTTATGGCTAAGATACTAGATAATATTTGACTAGTTTTTATTTTTATTTGTAGCATGGTTTACTAATATGTTTATATTATAGCATATTTATGAAATATAAACAAGTAAGCTACTGTAGTTTTTTAATAGCTTTTTTTACTCTAGCTAAAGCTTCTTCTTTGCCTAAAAATTCTAACAATTCTGCTGGTGAGGGGCTACGTTCTAAACCAGAACAAGCTACTCTTAGTGGCCAAAAAATATCACCTGGGCTAAGTTGGCGTCTAGCTATTAGATTATTTATGGAATCATTGATGCTTTTTTGATCCCACTCACTATGATGCAACTTACCTAGAGTGCCTAAAGCTAAATTTAAAGCCTCTTTGGTTTTGATTAGGTCTGATTTTTTAAAAATTAGCAATTCTTTTTTATAATCTGCTAATTCAAATAAAAATTTACTATCCTGAGCTAATTGAGATAAATTATCTATTCGGCTGCCAAATAATCTTAAAACTTTTTTGGCTTTATGAGCATTTTTACCAAGATATTGTTCGGTCTCATTTATTAGTTGCAAAAATCTTTCATCATTTTGAGAAATTATTTTTCTAATGTATTCAGCATTAAACCAATTTAGTTTATTAACATCAAATACTGCTCCAGCTTTGTTTATTTTTTCTAAAGAAAATTCTTTAGTTAATTCTTTGAGTAAGAAAAATTCTTTGTCATTACCCGGACTCCAACCCAAAAGAGCCACGTAGTTAATTAGAGCTTCTATCAAATAGCCTTTGTTTAGATAATCCTCTACGGCTACATCTCCTTGTCTTTTGGAAAGTTTAGATTTATCAGGATTAAGTAGTAGTGGTAAATGTACAAAAATAGGCATAGCATAGCCCAAAGCTTGATAAATTAAAACATGTTTAGGAAAAGATGGTATCCACTCTTCTCCTCTTACAACGTGTGTGATACGCATATCATGATCATCCACTACATTAGCTAGATGGTAAGTAGGAAATTTGTTTGATTTCAAAATTACAAAATCGTCCAAGTCTTGGGTTTTGACGGAAATTTTTCCATAAACAGTATCCTCAGCTACTACAATTTGATTGTCTGGAATTTTAAAACGGACTACAAATTTTTGTCCATTGTTTATTTTATCATCAATCTCTTTTTGACTTAAGTTTAAGCAATAGCGGTCATATTTTGGTACTTGTTTGTTTTTTTGTTGTTCTTCGCGTACTTTATCTAATCTTTCAGGAGAACAAAAACATCTGTAAGCCTGATTGTGTTCTATCAACTTATCACAATCTTTTTGGTATAATTTTAGCCTATTTGATTGATGTTTAACCTCGGTATCAGAGATAATAGCAAATTTAGCTAGAGTATCTAGTAATTGTTTGTCAGCTCCTTCAATATATCTTTCCCTATCGGTGTCCTCTATCCTAATAGTAAATTCACCTTTATTTTTTCTAGCCCACAAATAAGAAAACAAAGCAGTACGCAAACCGCCAATGTGTAAATATCCAGTGGGGCTAGGAGCAAACCTAGTTCTTACTTTTTCCATATTTTTTTTGATGCTTTATTTTATCTCGATATATTAAGTAGGGAAACACTATTATAGCTCGATTAATACGTAAAAATCTAGTGGGTTGTAATATTAGTCTCCAAAACCATTCCAAACCTAGGCTTTGCATAAATTTGGGGGCTCTTTTGATTTTACCAGACATAAAATCAAATGTTCCACCTACTCCCGCTGCTATTTTAACGCTAGGAATTTCTTTTAAATTTTTGGCAATCCAAATATCTTGACGAGGAGCACCAAAACCAACTAAGACAATACTAGGGGCAAAGATTCTGCCTTTTTCTAAAGCGGTGTTTTCATCAGCTACTTGAAAATCTAAGGAAGGATATTTAGCTTTTAAAAGCATGAAGAATCTATCCGCCTTGGTCAGTCCTTGGCTATATAAGCAAAACATTATTTTTAAATTTTTGTTTATAGCTAAATCTATCAATATAGTTGTTAATTTTACCCCAGTTATTCTATCATCTAGCGAGACATTGTGCCCCAAATACTGTAAAGCTTTGATAATACCAGAACCATCAATCAAAGAAATACTAGCTTGGTTGATAGTGGCTAAAAAATTTTTATCTTTTTGACTACTAACTATAAATTCTGGATTAATGGTGGCTATTTGGTGTTGAGTATTGGAATTTAAAAAGTCTAGTAGTTTATTTTTTAATAAATACTCAGCCATGATATTTACTTTTACACCTAAAAGTTTATATTCTTTCATAAATCAAAACTTTGTAAACTAGTATACTCTGGGCCAGCTTTAGTTAACTCACTTTCTATTATTTCAAAATTTGATATTGAAAATGATCTGATTATCTTCCAATCGTTAAATTTTTGAAACTCTTCAAAGTCGGCTTTTTGTTTTATTCGTGCTAGAGTCAAATGGCCAGAAAAACGCCGTATCTCTTTGTGGGCCAAGCCATCGTCAAACAAAATTTGTTCTATTTCATTGTATAGTTTCTGTAATTGTGGATTGACCTCAATGGACAGAGCTAAGACTTTTGGCTGATTAGGAGTAAATACTTGGCTTTGATTTATTTTTAACTCTATATCACTTACACCAATGTCTACTTTTTCTAAACTATTTAGTAAATCAGGAATTTTTTCAATATTAAAATCACCTAAAAATTTTAAAGTTAGATGTATTTGTTCAGCTGGAATTTTTTTTATTTTTTCCCATGGTAAGTCAAGATTACTAAATTTTTTCACCAAATCTTTAGTAATACCCGGATCAATTGGTAGGGCTATAAATAATCTTTTATTTTCCATTAGTGCTTAAAATTAATGCTTATTTTAATTACTATAGCTTGATTTTATCTTAAATATAGTTAAAAATCAATGGTCATAATCTGATAATTTTGCTATAATAGATAGACTAAAATAAAATAATCATTATTAAATCATTATGACTAGTTATTATAAGAAAAAAATAGCCATTTTTACTTTATTTTTGATACTTATCCCCAATGTAGTTTTTGGGGCTGAAGTTGATTATAATCAAATAATTTCTGACTCCGACGCTGAAAATTATCAGTCTATGACCGTTTCTGAAATTAGAGATTTTTTGCGCTCTAAAAATTCCTATTTAAAGGACTACGAATATAGTGGTAATAATCCCTCTCCAGCGGAAGTATCTACTGATCCAGAAGTAAAATATATTAAAACCAGGACAGCGGCTGAGGTAATTTATAATGCTGCTCAAGAAGCAAAAATCAATCCTCAATTTTTATTGACGCTACTGCAAAAAGAGCAAGGTTTAATAGAAGCCACTAGCGCTTCAGAGAGAGCAATTGATTTTGCCATGGGCTATTATTGTTATGATGGTAATTATTGCAATATCAAATATAAAGGTTTTGGTAAACAAGTTAGAGGGGCTGCTCTCCAATTTAGATGGTATATAGATAATATCCATAGTTACAATTGGCAACCAAATAAACCAGCCTGTGCTGATGACCCAACTGTAGATTTACCATGTACAGAAAAAGGTACGGTAGTGACACCAGCCAATAAAATTACAGCTGCTATGTATATTTATACTCCTCATCTTCATGGTAACAAACTTTTTTTTACACTTTGGAATAAATATGGTTTTGGTGGTTTGACTGACAACGATGATGATACACCAGTAGTTAGTCTAGGTTTTTTCCCCGATGGAGCTTTAGTCAAAGCTAAAACTGGTGGTAATGGAGCTATTTATTTGATAGCTAATGGTAAAAAAAGAGCTTTTGCTAATATGACCAGCCTTGTTTCACGTTTTGACCCAAATAAAGTACTTTTAGTAGCCGCCGAAGAGTTAGTAAAATATCAAGATGATGCTTTAATCTCTCATGCTAATTATTCAGTTTTAGAAGATCCTAGTGGTAATAGATATTTAATAGATGGTTTAAGTAAAAGATTGATTAGCTCTGATGAAGCTTTTCGTCAGTTAGGCTTTAATCCAACAGAAATAGAAAAAGTAGCTAAGTCCGAATTAGATATTTATGCCACAGGCGATGCTTTAGATGAATCATCTAGTCCTTTTGCTCAGGTCTGGCAAGATATGTCCACTGAGGAAATTTATTTGGTAAAAGATGGTCAAAAACACAAGATAATTGATTCCTTTATAAGAGAAGCTAATTTTCCAGAGTTAAAAATAAAAGAAGTCACTTCTAAAACTCTAGCTGAGCTGGCTGATGCTAGCCCTATTAAATTGACTGATGGTACTTTGATTAAAAAAGACCTTGATCCTAGGGTCTATGTAATATCTAATGGCCAGCGTCGATTGATTCCAGACGGAGCAACTTTTGACAAGTTAGGCTATAATTGGGCTCAAATACAAATTGTGACTAGTAAGATAATGAATTTTCATACCCTCGGTGAAAGTATATTAAGCCAAGAATAATATATATGATTACTTTTTCTTGTTTTGTCCCCCACTCGCCTATTTTGATTCCAGAAGTAGGTAAAGAAAATCTAGACAAATTAAAATTAACTATCGAAGCTTATAAAGACTTGGAGCATGAATTATATGCTTCCAAGCCTGATATTATAATTATTATTTCTTCTCACGCCAATATTTCTGGTGGTCAATTTTTTACTATCAATCAGCAACCAAAGTTGAAAGTCAATTTTAAAGAATTTGGCGATTTAATAACCAAATTGGAATTTAATAATGAGTTAGGTTTTGGTTATAAAATAAAAGAATCATGTGAACATTATTTTCCAATTGTCTTAACAGCTAATCAGGATCTTGATTATGGTAGTGGTGTGCCTTTACTTTACTTAACTAAGCATTTGCCAAATATTAGTATTGTTAGTATTGGCTATGCTGATTTACCTTACCAAGATCATATTAAGTTTGGTGAGCTAATTCGTAAACAAATAAATTTGGCCGATAAACGAGTAGCTATTATTGCTTCTGGTGATTTATCTCACAAATTACATCAAGACTCCCCAGCTGGTTATTCTCCACAAGCACAAGAGTTTGATCAAAAAATTATAAAATTAATCAATGATAATAAAATTGGTGAGATTATAGATATGAATCCGCAATTTATTAAAGAGGCTGGAGAATGTGGCTTTAGATCTCTACTTATACTTTTGGGTATAATTAAAGAAATGAATTATCAACCACTAAAATTAAGCTACCAAGCCCCTTTTGGTATTGGTTATTTGGTAGAAAATTTTAAAATAAAGTAATTAAGTTTAATTTAAAAAGCTCCTTAAGAGGAGCTTTTTTTGTATTCCGAGACCAGTTTGAAAAAATATCGCCAACGGGCTGAGCCTTGAGCTAATTCTTTGGTGTCATCTAAGCATTTTTCTACAAAATTTTTATCATAATCTTTACAAACTTTAAAAACAGAATTTTTTTTAGATTGAGGAATAGCCAATTCTTCTACAATACGCAAAGCTAAATCCTGCCACTGATAAGCTGGGGCTTTTTTTGCTTCTTTTTTATTTTTGAATATATCAGCTATTTGTTGCATATTTATAGTGTAACAAAAAAATAAACTTTAGTCATTAAAATGTTAGCTTTTATACAAAGTTGACAAAAAGTCAAATATATAGTATATTAATATCTTTTATAAAAATAAAGATTAGCTCTAAAAAATGAGTTTGTCTATCGCCATAATCCACAAAATATAGTATATTGTAAATATGTTTAAAATAGCCAAATACCCAGATCCAATACTTAGAAAAATTGCTAAAACCATTAGTGTTTTTGATGATGCTCTAAAAAATATGGCTGACGAGATGGCTAAGGCGATGTACAATGATGATGGCATAGGTTTAGCTGCCCCGCAAGTTAGTCAAAGCATTAGATTATTAGTAATTGGACTAGGAGATACTAAATATAAGGCTTATGTTAATCCTGAAATTACTTTCTTTTCCAAAGAAAAAACTACTACTGATGAAGGTTGTTTGTCACTACCAAAAATATTTGGTGATGTCATTAGGCCAAAAAAAATTCATATTAAATATCAGGATTTAAGTGGCCAGTTACATAAAGACAAAATAAAAGGTATAGCCGCAGTGGTTTTGCAACACGAAGTAGATCATCTTAATGGTATATTATTTATTGACCGAGTTGAGAAAATAAATCAAGGGCAGGAAATATTAGATGCCTTAAAAAAACAACTTGATGAACAAGCAAAATAACTCTTCTAAAATTATATTTTGGGGCAGCCCTGAATTTGCTGTGCCCTCTTTAAATATACTGAATAAATTAAATTTAGTATCTTTGGTAATTACTCAACCTGATAGACCAGCTGGACGGGGTAAAAAAATGCTGGCTAGTCCAGTCAAAGAATATGCTCTGCAAAATAATCTAGCTATTTTAACTCCGGACAAACTAGATGAAAGTTTTATCAGCGTCTTAGAAAAATATTTGCCAGCTGCCTTTGTAGTCGTAGCTTATGGTAAAATAATTCCTCAAAATATTTTGGATTTATCTGCACTTAAAGCCATTAATATCCATCCTTCCCTTTTACCAGTTTTACGTGGACCATCACCTATTCAAAGCGCCATTTTAGCTGGTTTTGAGTCTACAGGCCTATCTTTGATGCAATTGGACAAAAAGATGGACCACGGGCCAATTTTGAGCCAAATAAAGCTAAAAATAGACCCAAATGAGGATTATATAGCTTTATCTGAACGTTTAGCTGACTTAGGAGCTGATCTTTTGCATAAAAACATATTAGACTATTTAAATAACAAAATTAGTCCCCTAGCTCAAGATGACCGGCAAGCTACGTTTTGTAAAATGATTAAAAAAGAAGATGGTCAAATTGACTGGCAAAAATCTGCCCAGGAGATTCATAATCAAGTTCGCGCTTTTCGTCTTTGGCCAGGCGCTTATACCAAATTAGATAATTTGGATGTTAGAATTTTAAAAACAGAAGTAGTGGACCAAAAGTTCAAAGTCGGTCAAATAAGTTTTGATAAAAATACTTTATTAGTTGGTACTGGAGAAGGGTCTATCAAAATTTTAGAGCTTCAACCAGCTGCTAAGAAAATAATAAAAGCTGATGAATTTATCCGTGGTTATCAAAAATATTTAGATAAAACTTTTCAATAAAAAAACACTCTAGTCAATTCTGAAGTGTTTTTTATATTAGTAATTATTATATTTTTTTCTTTTCCGTCACCCAAAAACCTAAATATTTACCCAACATTAATCTAGTTTGAGCATCAATAGCTGGTAAAGAACCAAAGAGTATCATAGTGACAGGAAAAATAATCCATTGCAAGAACATTAGTAAATATTTAAAAGCTATATTGTATCTAGAACCGCGGTGTTTTGGTGGAATAGGCGGTAATATTATCACACTCATTAAAGCAATTATTAGCATACCAATCATACCAGAACGCATTATATTTTCTAGCATCAGGGGTGCATTTTGGGTCAGGACATTAGTCAAATTTTGTTTTTCAGCCAAGTACAGGGGTAAATAACCCATGATAAATATTAAAACTGGTGCCGTAGCCCAAGTATAGACTCCTTCTGTTTGATTCCAAGTATAAATCCATTTTTTACTTTTAGGAATTTTTTGGTTTTTGCTAAATTGCCAAATCATGTAAGGAAAATGTTCTACTCCATAAGCCCAGCGGCGCATTTGTTTGTATTGATTGACTAAACTGCGGTAAAGACTGCCAACGTGAACAGTATTCATGGAAACAGGGATATGCATTGGTACTACCTCATAATCCCCATTATAATGTATTAAGCATTGTAAAAATATACGAGAGTCTTCAGTCACTATATTATTTTGCCAAAAACCAATATCTACTAAAGCTTGCCAACTCATAGAGTGAGAAGAAAAAGTAAATAACCTGTCAGGGCGGGCTAAATCAGTTAAGAGCCAAAAAGTGGTGCCGTTGGCCACTACTCTAGTGATAATATCAGATTCCCAGACATTATTATGATAAAAAGCCATTGGCTGAAAACTGGCTTGATAGGGATTTTTGTGGGATATAAATTTGTGAGTCAAATAAGCAAAATAATCTGGATGAGAAATCGTATCTATATCAAAAGTAGAAACAATTAATTTTTTGTAATCTAGTTTTTGGGCGTCAATATATTTCTTTACTTCATAACCAGTATAATAAAGATTGGAGCCTTTACCCTTTAAATCCCCTTCCAGATTATCAGGATGGATAGTAACAATGATATTATAAAAATTATTGTTGTATTTTTTGCTTATTTGACTAGATATTTCTAAAAATTGTTCCATGTAACGTTCTTCACCAGCCAAAACAATTATGAATTTTTTTTGATCATATTTGGTTTTATAAGCTAGGTTATCAAAAGTACTAGCTACTACTTCCAATGGCTCACCAGCGGTCGGTAAAAATATAATGTGATAATACTCGGCCCAATTTTTAGAATGAGTATCAGTTAAAAATTTCCACCAATCTACTTTATTGGCCTGGCGGTATTTAAACCAAGAAATAAGCAAATAAATAAGCATGTAAGTGATACGCAAAACAAAATAAACATCAAAAATTATAATAAAATAAATACCATAGAGTGGCGAAATAAAAGATAAAACAATAGTAGCTATAAAAGTCAGCCAGACAAATAAACCTGGTATTATTTCTAAAATTCTATACTTATAATAATTTTTGTATTCTAAGTTCATAAATGGTACTGGTCACTTTCTATACCAACTGCTTCGGAGATATGTTTAAAATTGTCATTTTGAATTAAATTTTCCAATTGGGTGTTTATCACTCTAATAGTACTAGGGCCATTGTATATCAAGCCAGTAATTAACTGAACTAAGTTGGCACCAGCTTTTATTTTTTGGTAGGCATCATAGCCGGAAAAAACACCGCCAATACCAACAATCTTATATTTACCTTCACTGTTTTGATAAAGATAGGCAATAATTTTATTAGTTTTAGCTCTAATGGCTTGGCCAGAGACACCACCTGGTTTATCTTGATGTTTGGATTTTAAGTTTAAGTGACTTTTATCTTTAGATAAATTACAAGCCAAAATAGCGGCTATATGATATTTTTTGGCTAAATAAATAATATCATCTAGCTCCTCCTTGGACAAATCTTGTCCAATTTTGAGCCAAATAGGTTTTTGTTTGCTATTGATGCTTTGTATTCTTTCTAATATTGGTTCTAGTAATTCTTTGGATTGCAAACCAGTAAAATTTTTGACATTAGGACAGCTTAGATTAATAGTAATAATTTGAGCATGTTCAGCTAATATTTCAAAGCTAGCTTGGTAATCATCAGCGGCTTTTTCTAATGGCACATTATTACTTTTGGCAATACTAGCTGATATCAAACCAGTTTTTTTCTTGAGTTGTTCTACTATTTTTATAGCTCCTTGATTGGCCAAACCATAATAAACAACCAAGCCTTTATCTTGAGGTAGTCTCCATAATCTAGGTTTTGGGTTACCAGCTTGAACTTGATAAGTAATAGAACCAATTTCAGCCCAGCCAAAGCCCATAGCTGACCAAGTGTTTATGGCTTTGCCATTTTTATCTAAACCAGCGGCTAACCCAATTGGGTTTTTAAAATAAAGGCCAAATAATTTTTGACGCAAGCGTGGCGAAGTATAGTTTAGTCTAGACTTGAGAAGCTGATTTAATATTTTTGATTTACTAAAAAAAGATAAGCCCCAGATAGTAAAATCATGAATTTTTTCTGGGTCAAAGAGAAATAAGATTGGTCTAATAATTTTTTGATAAAACATTTATTTTTGTAGAATATTTTTTATTTGTTTTAAATCCCCGGCCATTATTTTTTTATATAAGTCTTTAATGAAAGTTTCTTCTAGTTTATTTTTTCTGGCTACTGTAGTTATATTTTCAATAATTTCTTTTTCTCTTTTTAGATCACGAATATTATAAGGATCTTTAAAATTAGCAATCTTTTCTATTAAAGAACGCCTTTTGGCTAGACTGTGGATAATTTCTCGATCCACTTTGTCTATTTTTTTGTCTAATTTTAGCTATTTTATCTAGCGACATAGGAAAATTATCAGCTATAATATACCAGAAAACAGATTATTTTTCAAGGTCAATAAAAGGCTCCCTAAGGAGTCTCTATTTTTATATTATGGCTGATTACTTTATCATGCTTATCAAATAAAAATTGGGCTTGAAATTTTTGATCTTTTAATACTAGTGGAAACCAATATTTATTATCATCTAGCATTTTTTTATATGGTAGCTTATCAATTTCAAACCAACTAGGACTGATTTCATCATTGTCTGCCAGCTGACCAGAAAAATTATTAGTTTTAAACAAATGAACTTCCATATCAGGATTTTTTTTATCCGGCCAGACAAAATCTAAGACAGCTATTTTTTTTAAATCTCGTACATCTAAATTTGATTCTTCAAAGACTTCTCTTCTAGCTCCTTCTTCAATAGTCTCCCCCGGCTCTACCTTGCCACCAACTAGAGTATATTTACCAAAAGCAAAACCTCTTTTTTTTAGCCCTAAAAGTATTTTATTATCTTTGCTAATAAATATTAAAGTATACTTTTTTTTCATAAATTATTTATTAGCTTACCATTTTCTAGATACACTATTTGCTTATTTTTAATGGCCTTTAGACAGTGTGGTATTCTAGGACCAGCTGTTTTGCTCAAAACTTTTATAGCCAGCTTAGGGCTAATAAATTTGTACTCCTCCAGCTCGGATTTTTGTAATTTAATAGCGTTAATCTGTTTTTGGTTTAATACTCCTCCATAGAATAGTATATAAATTGTTTCACTTTGAAAATTTTTCTTTAATTGATATTCAATGCAGATTGGTCTAGGTTTAAAATTTATGCCAATCTCTTCTTTAACTTCTCTTTTGATCCCTTGATAGGGTGATTCTTGCTTTTCTACACTACCACCAACCAAGAGCCAATTATCTTTGTAATTAGGTTTTACTATTAGTAATTGGTTTTTATTATTAAAAAATAGAGCGCCGACAGATACACGTTTGCGTGGAAGCTTGGCGTAATATTTTATATTTTGAGCTCTAGTATATTTTTTCATATTTATATATTTTCTTCAATACCAACAAAAGTATAGCCTTGAGCTTGGCTAGTTTTTATATAATTTTCTATTATTTTTAATGTTTCAGCTGGTGGGTAGACTTCACCTTCGGCAAAATCAATTTCGTCTTTGGTCATAGGCTGACCATCATCTTTCATAGTACCAATATGAAAAATTCTTATTTTACCAGCGCCATTATTTTTTAGAGCTCTTTCTAAAAGTTTTTTAGCGTGCAATTTTTTTGTTGGTGGAATAAATAAAATGTCATAAGCATCACCATGAATTATATCCAAATTCATAGCCTCAAACTCTCTAAAACTATCTATAGTGCCATGAACTCCGGCTACTCGACCAATCTTAGGTTCTTGGCCAGTGATACTAGTTATTAGTTCCTTGGTTCTTTTGACATCACCTAAATCTTGTCTTGGCCCAACAAATCTTTTAGCAAATTCACCAGGATTTTTAAGAGCCTGATTGGTAGGTAGACCCTCTTGAGACCATTCATGGACACCTATTTGGTGTCCTTCGTCGGCTATTCTTTTTACTATATGTTCTCGGCCAGCAATTTGAGAACCAACCAGGAAAAAAGTAGCTTTGACATTTTGTCTTTTTAATATGTCCAGTAATTCTTCAGTTTCATCATTTGGCCCGTCATCAAATGTCAGTGCCATAGCTTTACTATCTTTTGCCTCTAAACTTTTTAATTTTTCTGGATCAAGTTTCCAATGTACTCGTTTATCTTTGGTCCATTGACTAAAAGCACTTCTCTCTATAGCTCTATCTATTTTAGTTACTAAGCTAGCTAAACCCATTATTTTTAAAATTTGCAATCTGTTTTGGCTAGCTTCAAAATGTTGTTCATTACCCAAAGCTACTTGAGCAGTCTGGGCATCAAGTTTGAAAAAGTTACTGATTTGAATTTGAGAACTTTCTGAATCATACAACACATCCTCTTTAAATAATTTTGGGTCTAAATCATCGCTATTTACCCAGTCGCTTGGTAAATCGTCGCTATATTTAGATAAAAATCTAGTCAATCTATCTTGTATATCCAATAAACGTTGCAAAAACTCTACAGAAAATTCATTAGTATTTAAATCGGCTGTTTTTTTGGCTCTTTCATTAAAGCCAGGATTATCAAAATTTTGAATAACATAAAATGCCCGACCAAGTTGTTGAGGATCAGATGGTGGTCCTTCTACAAAAAATGATTGTGGCAAGATATCTTCTAATTCTCCTTTAGCATCTTCATAGAATTTTTTTAAGCCCACAAAACTTTGGTGGTCTCTATTTTCATAAGAAACATATTCTGTGATAATAAACTGGTCACTTACAAAATCTTTTTCTTCTCCTTCTGGCAAAGATATAGAATCTTCTGATTCTTCTAATTTATGGACATCAAAATTATCACCTGCTTTGACTTTTTTTAATTCACCCTTAAATGGTGGGTGTGCTGGTTGTTTCTCAAAACTCATATTTATTATATATTATTCTAAATGATAATATAATTATTATCTAATAATTCCTTAAAATAAATATCCATATCTGCTACTTGTTTTAATTCATCAGAGCTGTACCACTTGTACATATCATTTTCTGATTCATCTAGCTTTATTTCCCCACTTATTTCGCCTATATAAGTAAGGCGGACAATATGCTTATCTACTTTTGGTATAATATCTTGAGCAGCAATTAATTGTGGAGTATTTACTAATTCTAAGTTCGTTTCTTCTTTGATTTCACGACGCAGATTCTCTAACAAAGTCGTACCTGGCTCAATGCGCCCACCGACAATATCCCAGCGTCCTTTGATATCAGGATATTTGATAAGTGAACGACGAATCAGTAAATACTGACCTTCTTTATTTTTGAGCAGAGCTTTAACGCCGACTTGAAGTGTAATATTATTTTCCATGCATTAATATTATTAAATGTTTTTTTTGATTAATTCAGTAATTTCTCTGAGTTCATTTTCTGGGGAAGTATTTCTTGAGCCTGGTCGATAAAGAAATTTTCTAGGCTCGTACTCATATATTCCGGCATCTCCAGCTTTTCTAGGCACTATATGTATATGCAAGTGGTCTATTGATTGACCAGCACTTTGGCCTTCATTTAAGGCAACATTAAAACCTTCGGCCCCAAATGTTTTTGCTAGAGTATTTTTTAAACGCACTATTAAATCTTTAATTGCTTTTAGTTCTTCATCAGACAAAGCATCTATTTTACTGATATGTCTTTTTGGGCAAATTAATAAATGTCCTGGGGTTATAGGGATATTAGTCGGAAAAACCATCACTAAATTGTCTTCAAAGATCACTCTTGATTTAATATCTTTATCGTTACAGTAGAGACAATTGTTAAAGTTTTTTTCTATTAACATGAGCTATTTAGCTTTATTTGAAAGTTTTTTAATCCAATATTTAAATTGTTCACCTTTTTCCTCAAAATTTTTCCAGAGACTATAACTGGGAGAGGCTGTTGATAGCAAACAGGTCATTTGTTTGGGTGTATTTTTGTAAGCAAAAGCTACAGCTTCCTCCATACTAGAAGTTTCTAAGATATTAAATCCAGCTTTTGATTTTAGAATACGCTGACCACTGTCAGGAAATAAAACTAAGTTTTTAATTTTTTTCTTTCTTAAGCATTTTTCCAGTTCAGTGAAATCATAACCTCTATCTGTCCCCCCTAAAAAAATAGTTCCTATATTTGGGATTGTTTCTAGAGCCATGATTGTAGACTCGGGAGTTGTTGAAATAGCATCGTCAATAAATAAAATATCTGAAAATTTTCCAAGCGACTCTAGTCTATGAGGTAGTGGCTTAAATTTGGCTATGGCTTTTTTGATATCAGATTCGGAAATATTAAATATTTTAGCCACTGCTATGGCTGCTTTGATGTTTTGTTCATTATGTTTTCCCTTTAAGGCCGTATTAAGATTTTTAAAATTAAAATCTTTGGCAAAGGTCAGTTTATGGGCTTTTGCTGATTTGGCTAATATTTTCAACTTATCATTTTGACTATTATAGATAAAGTAATCGTCTTTATTTTGAAATTTTATAATGTTTTTTTTGGCAGCATAATATTTTTCAACACTACCATGATAGTCCATGTGTTCAGGAAAAAGGTTTAGTATCAGGGCAATGTGTGGAGAATATTTTATGTCATCAAGTTGATAACTGGAGAGCTCAATTACAAATATTTCATCTTTATCAATTGGCTTCATCAAAGCACCAAGCATTGGCGTACCGATATTTCCTAAGAAGCTTACCTTCTGACCAGCTTCCTTTAAAATAGCATAAATCAAGGCCGAGGTAGTACTTTTGCCTTTAGTACCGGTCACGCCTATAACAATATTTTTTACTTGAGATAAGAAAATATTGGTGGCAGTAATATAGGGAACAGAAACTTGTCGCTTAGAAAGACCAGGAGTTTTACTCACAATATCAAAATTTTTCTGTATTTTGAGATAATTCGGATCAAGGGTTTTATCCGCAATTGTAATTTTTATTTTTGGGAAATACTTTTTTAAATACTCTTCGGTCATTTTACCCTCTTTGCCATAGCCTAAGATTAAGGCATTTCTGGCTCCAACCAATACAAACTGTTCAGGCAGTGTGTCAGTGATATTAAACTTAAAGACTTTCTCCACTAATAGCTTTGGATTTTTTATTTTTGGCAAGAAATACTTCATAATAAAAGTATCTTTAAAGTTTTCTCTAGCCAGATACAAGGCTGCCTGTGCTTCATCGAAAGTACCAACACAATCAAAAGGCTTCATTTTTCCAAAACCAAGCACGTCTAAAAACATGGGTAAAAGTTTTTTGTCCTGGTATAAATTTTTACCAAATATAGACACTAATTCTTTTTCTTTCAAAAAAGCAGAGAGCATCGTAAAGACAAAAACACATTTAGCACATTCACCACACCAAAGAGTGTCTGGTCTTTTTTCGTGTACTTTAAAATTTCTATTACAACTGGAAAAAACCGGAAAATACTGCTTGTATTTGGCAAACATTTCCGCAATCCTGATTTCATAAAATGGCCTGAGCAAGGAGAAATAAAGGATATCGGCTGATAGGAATTTTTTGGTGTAATTTTGGAAAAGATTTTCAAATTCCAGAGATTTACTCCACTGGTGATTTATGTCTTCTTTTTTATATTTTATATTACCAAAGTTGCTGCTATACTCATTGCCAACAGCCACATGGGAATAATCATATAGGGTAGCTGTTAAATAACCTAGCCAGGCAAACACCGCCGAAATTGGGATATGTCCATTGTAGGCACCAAGGTGCTCAGTAAATATTTTTTCATCAAGATAGCGTTTTATTTTTAGAGCCGGAATCTCCATTTTAGCAACAACTGCCTCAGAAATGGCTGAGCTTTTTTGCGTGGCAATAAGCAGGGCTGTTATATCCTTATTATTTTCTTTAAGTAGTTCGCCGACAACAATAGAATCTTTACCGCCACCAATTCCTACCAGCATTCTTTCTTTCCGCTTCAAAGAATAAGAACTAGTTTTGACCTTATTAGCAAAAGGAAATTTTATTAAATTACTGGGATCAATTTTATTTTGATAAAAAAATTCTCCCAGTCCTTTTTTATAAACAGTACTCCAAAACTCGGCTTGCTCTTTGGAAATTGGTTTTGATTTTATTATAATTTTTGGCGGACAGTATAGCTTATAATAGCTAATGCCCAACATTAGATGCACACTGCTTAAGACATTTTCTAATAAACCAGTAGGTATATTTTTAACAGAAAATTTTCTAGGGAAAATGATGGTCTCGCTAAAAGAAAGACTTGGTTGCTTGTTTTCAAATTCAATAGCATAGTTAAAAATGGCCCTAGTCTTACTGGGTTCTAATTTATAACTAGTAAATATAAATTTTTTTGCCTTATGACTGTTTGTCATTTAATTTTTTATCTTTGGTAATTGAGTCACGTATAGCGATATAGTCTATCTCTTCTATTATTTTGTTTACTTTATGCATTTCTCCAGGTTCAATCATCAAAACATCCCCTTGGGCTACCTTAATAATATCATTATTAACCAACATTTCAGCTTTACCTCTAAGGAATATATAATATTCCGTGGTATTAAGATGAGAATGCATCTTTTCTTGAGGCAAAAGCTCTTTTGTTACTGCGCGGGCAATAGCTAAAGTACAATTATTAAATTCTCCTGTTATTCTGCAATCTTCTTCGTATTCTTTTGTTCGGAATTTCTTCATAGTGCTTTATTTCCCATGATAATGTTTATACTTTATTTTATAACTAAAATTTTTTTTTCTAAATCATCCATACTTTTTGTAAATTCCTCATCCATATCTATACCTAACTCATCGGCAATGACTAATATTGACCATAAACAATCAGATAACTCGTGTTTTAATTTTTCATCAACATTATCAATGTTTCTTAAATTATTTTTAGCCATTACTAGCTTCATTAAATCTCCAGCATCTCCCATGAAACCCTGAGTTCTTTCCAAAACACTCCATGGCTTGCCAGATGTTTTTATTTCCACTAAAGCATACTTATTTTTGATGGTTACAGCCCGCTTAATGTGTCCTTTTAAATCCATAAATTTAAATAAATTAAATTTTACTTCCCATGGCACTTCTTATATTTTTTACTAGAACCGCAATAACAGAGGTCATTTCGGCCGATTATTTCGCCAGCCTGATTTTTTGGTTTATTGGAAACAGCTTTATGTTGGACTTCTCGATTGGCTACTTGTTTTTGAAATGGCTGATAGCCTTGTTTTTGCTCTTCAAAAACTTTTTGGCTTTCCCCTGGTCTAGCTTGGCTGGGGTTATTGGCAACGGCATTTCTTTTTAAACTGACTTTGAAGACAGAATAAACTATTTGTTTACGGATAGCATCAAGTAAACTATTAAAAAGACCAAAGGCCTCACGTTTGTATTCCACCAGTGGATCTCTTTGACCATAGCCTTGTAAGCCAATACCTGTCCGGAGCTTATCCATAGCAGTCAAATGTTCTACCCATAGAGTATCAATACTTCTAAGCACCATACTACACTCAATAATTTGCATTGGTGTCCAAGTATTATCAGCTAGACTGACATTGGTATTTATTTCCTCAGTCAATTTAAGATACTTTTCCTTGGCAATAGAAATAATATACTCAATTATTTTATCCCGATTGTCATGAGAATTACTGCGACCGTTTTGAGTCAAAAGTTCTTTTATTTTATTTTCTTCTTGACTATCCAGAATAAATATAGCTTTTAAAGTTTCCAAAATTTCTTTGGGATCAAAGTCCCCTACATTTTTTTCACCCAAAGTATGAAATGAGATAACATTTTCAATTTCTTGGCTGACATAATCTAAAACTATATCTTGAGAAGTTTTTTCAGATTTGTGTTCTTTGTCAGAAAAAATTTGTAGTAATTGCTGACGAGAATTATAAACCACTTGACGATGTTTATTGATAACATCATCATATTCTACCAAATGTTTTCTAATATCAAAATTATGACCTTCTACTTTCTTTTGAGCTGATTCTATAGAATTGGAAATGATTTTATTTTCTATAGGCATGTCTTCGGCTAGACCTAATCTATCCATGACGTTTTTCATACGATCTGAACCAAAAACCCGCATCAAATCATCTTCCATGGAAATATAAAATTGAGATGAACCAATATCACCTTGACGACCACTACGACCGCGCAGCTGATTGTCAATGCGACGTGATTCATGACGTTCTGTACCCAAAACATGCAAACCACCCAAAGAGATGATTTCATCATATTTGACCTGATCAAATGGTGCTCCACCTAATATAATATCTACTCCTCGGCCAGCCATGTTGGTAGCTACAGTCACTGCACCTCTGCGACCAGCTTGAGCAATAATCTCTGCTTCTTTTTCATGAAATTTGGCATTGAGTAGTTGGTGTGGAATGCCAGCTTTTTCTAATAGTTGTCCAAGCTCTTCATTTTTTTCAATAGAAATAGTACCAACTAGCACTGGCTGACCTTTTTCATGGCGCTCTTTTATCTCTTTAATAATAGATTTGAGCTTGCCACGATAGTTTTTATAAATTCTATCAGCGCGATCATCTCTAATAAAAGCTTTGTTAGTCGGTATGACAGTAACATCTAAATGATAAATTTTGGCCATTTCTTCAGCTTCAGTAGCCGCCGTTCCAGTCATACCAGCCAATTTGGTATACATACGAAAATAATTTTGAAAAGTGACAGTAGCTAATGTCATACTTTCACGTTGGACTTCTACTCCTTCTTTAGCTTCAATAGCTTGATGAAGTCCTTCACTATAACGACGACCTGGCATCATTCGACCAGTAAATTCATCAATAATTATTATTTCATTGTCTTTGATGACATAATCTATATCCTTGGCAAACAAAGTTTTAGCTTTAAGAGCAGACTCTATATGATGGATAATCTCCATACCATGACTCTCATAGATATTATCTACGCCTAGCAGTTTTTCCATTTTTATCAAACCCTCTTCAGTCAAGGTACAAGCTTTCATTTTTTCATCAATATTATAATCTTCATTGACTTTAAGATTTTCAATTATTTGGGCAAACTGGCTGTAGCGATCAGTCGATTGTTCAGCTGGAGCAGAAATTATCAATGGTGTTCTAGCTTCATCAATTAAAACACTATCAACTTCATCAATTAAAGCATAATGCAATCCGCGTTGGACTTGCCTGGCGGCATCTTGAGCCATATTGTCACGCAAATAGTCAAAACCAAACTCATTATTGGTACCATAAGTAATATCAGCTGCATAAGCCTCTTTTCTAGCGACTGGCCTTAAATAATCCATAGCTATTTTAACCTGAGAGTCTAAATTTTTGTCAGCACTGTGACTAGTATCATAAACAAAAGCACTTTCATGAGAAATTACACCAATACTTAAGCCTAAAAATGAATATATTTTGGACATCCAAACAGCATCACGTTTGGCTAAATAGTCATTAACAGTAATCACATGCACGCCTTGTCCAGCTAGAGCATTTAAATATATAGCTAAAGTTGAAGTAAGGGTTTTACCTTCACCAGTTTTCATTTCAGCTATTTGTCCTTGGTGTAAGACAATACCACCCAGTAGCTGTACATCATAATGACGTTGACCCAAAGTACGCTGGGCCGCTACCTTTACAAGGGCAAAAGCCGGTACCAGGACATCATCCAATTTGGTACCGTCTTTTATTTGTTGTTTTAAATTTAAACTCTCAGCTTTCAGTTCTTCATCAGTCTGTTTGAGAAATTTTTGTTCCGCCTCATTTATAGCATTTATTTGAGGCTCAAGAGTTTTTAAAAATTTTTCATTAGCATCTCCAAACAGCTTATCTATGAATTTTAACATACTAGTATTCTTTCTTTTTCCAAAATTTTAATGATTGAAATTTTTTAATATTTCTTCTTAATTTACCCAATTTCCTATTTTTATTTTTAACCAAAAGTCTAGCCAATTTTTCCTGAGCCTGATCTACAGCGGCCCGAGCGTCACTAGCTTCTTCTTTGATAAATATAGATTCAGTATTTGGTAAAGACAATTTTACTTCTATAATATAAACCTCACCTTTCTGATGATGTTGATCTCTAATGAGTTTTATTTGAAAATCAAGAATATTAGCTTGATATTTATCTAGGCTATTAAACTTTTCTTGTAGATATTGCCTAAAAGGCTCAGACAAATCAAAATTTTGATTATAAATTTTAAACTCCATAAATTTTATGAATTTTCACTATTGGTGTATTTTTTGGCGCTACGTTTTTCTACTACCTTTTTAACTATTAGAAGAATAATCAAGAAAAGTGCTCCACCAGTTAACATTAAAAAAGTTTTATCTTGCCAAAAAGGAGCTACTGTTGTAGTTGTTTCTTGGGCTTTGGCGGCCTTAGCTACTAATAGTAAAATACTTAAGACGATTGTTTTTTTCATAATTTTTGTTTAATAATTTATATATTATATATATTAAATGTAGCAAATTTAATAATTTATAGCAATTATTCTAACACCGCTTTTATACGTCTGATACCAGCTGAAGAAGACTGCTCTTTTTTGATACTAAATTTACCTAATTCATTAGTATTTTTGACATGTGGACCACCACAAATTTCCCGACTAAAAGGAGGTTCCGAGCTGGTTGAGGAGTTTGGACCAACTGTGTATACTTTTATTTTTTCTCCGTATTTTTTATCAAATAATCCAATTGCTCCCTGCTCTTTGGCTTCAGCTACTGACATCTCATCACAAGTAACTGCCAAAGCCAATTGAATTTGTTGATTGACAATATCCTCTACTTTTTTTATCTGCTCTGCGGTCATTGGATCAGGATGTACAAAATCAAAACGTAAGCGCTCAGCATTGATATTAGAACCACGCTGCTCCACATGATTACCTAAAACATTACGCAGTGCTTGGTGCAAAAGATGAGTAGCAGTATGATATTTGGTGGCCATTTCGCTATCATCAGCTAAACCACCTTTAAACATACCAGCTGAAGCGGTGCGAGATAAATCTTGGTGTTGTTTAAATTCTGTTTGATATTTACTTTCAGACAAATTTAAGCCTTTTTCTTTAGCTAATTCCAAAGTCATCTCTAATGGAAAGCCATAAGTAGCAAAAAGTTGAAAAGCTTCTTTTTCATTGAGCAAATTTTTGTCTACTAATTTTTCTAATTCTTTAATACCTTTTTCAATCGTCTGACTAAATTTATTTTCTTCTTTAGCTAATTCATCAATTATAAATTTTTGATTTGTTTCTAATTCCGGGTAATCTATTTTATATAAATCAATAATCACTTGAGCTAAGGATACACAAAAATCTTGTTCTATACCCAATAATTTAGCAAAACGAATGGCTCGTCTGATTAATCGACGCAGTACATAACCTTGATCTTTATTGGCCGGAGCAATACCTCTAGGGTCACCCATCAAAAATACAGCACTCCTGATATGATCAGCTACAATACGAAAAGATTTTTTATCATCTCCGTATTTTTTAGCTGACAATTTTTCTAATTGTTTAATAATCGGCTGCCAAAGTTCAGTCAAATAATTATCATCTAGACCATTTAAAACAGCTAGAGTCCTTTCTAGACCCATACCAGTGTCAATATTTTTTTGATTCAGTGGCTCATACTGGCCATTAATAGTTTTATTATATTGCATCAGGACATTGTTCCAGATTTCTACCCAGCGTTTATCTTCTGGATCAAAATTATCTGGTACAGACTCACTACTAGTCCAATAAAATATTTCAGTATCTGGACCACAAGGACCAGTCTGTCCAGCTGGGCCCCACCAATTATCTTTTTTACCAAGATAAGCAATTTTGCTAACGCCAATGCTTTGCCAAATCTGAGAGCTTTCTTCATCACGACTAACATCATCATCTCCAGCAAAGACACTAACAGCTAATTTATTTTTATCTAGTTTTAATATCTCAGTTAAAAATTCCCAAGAAAATTCAATAGCCTCTTTTTTAAAATAATCCCCCAAAGACCAATTACCAAGCATTTCAAAAAAAGTATGGTGTGTAGCATCCCCTACCTCATCAATATCTCCGGTGCGTAGACATTTTTGAACATTAACCAGACGCAGACCAGCAGGATGTTTTTCACCCATCAAATATGGGACCAAAGGATGCATACCAGCAGTAGTAAATAATACTGTGGGGTCATTTTCTGGAATCAAAGAAGCAGAACTAATCAAAGTATGATCTTTGCTCTGAAAATATTGGAAAAAATTGTTTTTTAATTCTTGGCTAGTCATAATTGTTTATTGGAAAAAATTTACTACTTTTATAGTAAATACTTATATATTTTAATAAATTTAAGCTAAAAAGTCAATTAATTTTGACAAATTGAAGACCCTGCCGAAGTGATCTTCTGGCAGGGCAAAAGGTGGTGGACCTTGGACTGAGTTTTCCGCTCAGCTCAGCTCGGCTAGTGGTGCTGGGGAATATGCTTCCCAGCCCAAGGTCCAACTATTAACTGGGTCGCCGACAGGCGTGGTGGCAGTCATTGAAGGAGGGTGCCCTTACAACGACCTGGAGTTACCTACCGGCGACCCATTAGCTTATTAGCTCATGGCTACAAAAAACGAAAGGATTATATATTATAGCTTATTTTATAGTTAATGTCAATAGTATAAATTTTAAAAAAGAAAGCGAGCCCCCAGTACGGACCGGGGGCTCATCCATGGATGCTGCTGCTACAAGCGGCTGAGGACTTAGAACTTAAGCTCGGGTTGAGCAAAACACCACCTATGCCGAAGGCGAGAGCTCGGCGTGATACTCACACGTGATGCTCACAGCAGCAGTCATCCAAGGATGACCATCAAAGCAGGAAGTTAATTGGCTGGAGAGGGCCGTCGTTTGGCAGACGTTCAGGCGCCTCTACTTAACTTCGTAGTTTGATGGTCTACCATCATGGTCATCTTCCCTAATTGAGTCGCTTCTTTCTTCCCCTCCTAGGACTTCTACAACCACGATGGATTTTGAAAATGGAACTTCTAGATACCCTTAAATAATAGAACAAAAAAAGATATTATGTCAATATTTTAGCTAATTTATCAACAAATATATGTTTGACATTAATTTTGGACTATAGTATAACTATTGACATTAACTTTGGTTGTTTACAATTCACGTCAACAAGGGGGTAACGAACATGAAAGTCAGAAAAAAACCTGAGGAAATGCGCGGCTACGAACGCTATTTGGTTCGTTTTCAGGGTTACATCAATGACCCTGAAGAAGCACGCTTGATGGTCTGCGCCTACCGTCTGGGGAAATGGGCTCACCGTGGTGAGTATCGTGGTGATGGTGTCACCTACTACTTCAAACACCTGCGTGATGTAGCTGATTTAGTCAGCTGCGAACTGGGTATCAAAGACGACTGGCAGATGAATGTTGTGACTTGGCTTCATGATGCTGTAGAGGCTGACAAACTCAGCTTGGACAAGATTGAGAGGCTTTTTGGCTCCACAGTCCGCTATTGGGTTGAACTTTTGAGTAAAGGCGAAGATTATAAGCGGGATAAGCTTTCTTATATCCGTCAAATGCGAGAAGCTGGCAGTATTGAGGTAATTATTCTCAAACTAGCTGATCGGGTAGCCAATCTTCGCACTCTGGGATTCAAGGCTGACCCAGAGTTTCAAATCAAGCAAATAAACGAAACCATTCGCGAATATGTGCCTTTGGCCAGATACCTCTTGGAGCTCATGGAGCAGTCCTCACACTGGCAGTCTCCAACTCGAATCTATGTTGGAGAACATCTCTTGGAGGCTCTGCTTCTGCAAATCAACTCCTTCCGTCGTGAATACGGCGACCGCATCATAGCGGACGTCTGAAGTCTTGAGCCTGCCTCGTCACCTTTAGCGTGATGAGGCAGGCACTCAAAAAATTAATCAAAAATATAAGCTTTTAAAAAAGCTCTTTTTTAAGTTACTTGCCAAATTGAATAAAATATTATAATATATATTTTATGAGACAAATCAAGCCAAATTTTTTCTTCTTTTGGTACAACCCTTATATTGTTAAGTGGTGATTTGTTATTTAGTCTATAATTTATATTAAATACCAGTTCGTCGCTTAGCAGTAAGCGACTTTTTTGTTCTCTCACACACCACATGCCTTCCAGCTCAAGGAGGAAAGAAAATGCCTTGTGAATTCAAAAAGGGTCAGAAAGTCAAAGCCATTGGTAGTGGCAAGATTCATATTATCACTGGCATCCGCAAAGACCCACCTCGTGAAATTCTGGCTGGATGGGGTTTGACTAGCATCCAAGACGTTTTCATACAGGTAGACTCTCAGCGGGATCGTCATGGTCAGCCTCTTTGGAATGGTTGGGGCAACTTCAAGGCTATTTAGCATCAATAGCCTGAGCTATATGTAAGAGGAGGCGTCTTAGGGCGTCTCCTCTTTCTCTATTTTATAATTTCAAGCATAACAAAGTCTATTAATAAAAAGCAAATTTATGCTATACTTATATAGTTATGCTTTTATACCATTTTAAAAGACAAAAACTAGGTTTTACTTTAGTGGAATTATTGGTAGTAATTGCTATTATTGGTATTATTTCTACTGCGGCAGTAGTTAATTTAAACCATTTTAAAGCTAAGGCTAGAGATGCTAGAAGACTAAGCGATATTACTCAAATTCGTAAAGCTTTGGAAATTTATAATTATACTACAGGCGATGATTATCCTGCCGAAGATGGCAGATGTTCTGGTCTACTAAGTATAAGTGGCTGTATCAGTGCTGATTATAACCACCCTATAGATAATCAATGGCTACCTGGTTTAGATGCTATGCCACGCGATCCAATTAATGCTGTAGTTAATCAAAATGAACCAAATCAAGTTATTTATTTATATTTGTACCAAAAGATTATTGGTTCTCCTAAAAATTATTATCTTTTACAGTTTAATTTAGAGACCCAGCCTCGTATAGATGAATGTGATGGTGAGGGTTATACCTCTCTTTCTTGTGTGAGTGTACCAAAATAATAAACATTATTAAACAAAAAATACCTTTTTAAAGAGGTTTTTTTATTTATTTAAAACAATTTAAGTCAAACAAAAAATGTCCCTAAATTTTTTGGACATGATTCAAGACCGACAGGGGTTGGTGTTGAGAGTGATAGGTTGTGATTGTGATAGGGGTTGTGATTTTTTTTGTGATTGGGATGGGATATGATTGTGGATGAAGTTTCTATTGCCTAGTGCTAAGCCGCAGAAACTTCATCCAGAAACTTGTATCCTTCCCTCCCCTTAACCTCTCTCTACTGTCGATCTTGTAAATAAATAATATCACATCTACAAACTATGTCAATACTTTTATAAGCATACTTATCCACAGTTATTATTTTTTATAAAAAATAATTAGCAAAAAAATAATATATAAAGTATACTAGTGACTATGAGAGTACCAATTAGAAAAGGTGGACAATACACAAATATAAAATCTGATCCTTTTATGACGGAGGATAAATTGGCTGAGCTAGAAAAAAATTTAGATAGATTAAAAAAAGATGTTCAGCCTAAGTTGATTGCCGAAGTAAAAAGATTGGCTTTGATGGGTGATTTTTCTGAAAATGCCGCTTACCAAATGGCCAAAGGCAGCCTGCGTGGGGTAAATCAAAAAATATTAAATATTGAAAAACAAATTGCCAATGCCCAAATTATTGAAGTAAATAAAAATAAACAAACTGTGCAAATCGGCCATTTAATAACTACTAAAATAGATGACCAGAAACGGCAATATCGTATTTTAGGCTCTTCAGAAACCAATCCTAGCGCGGGGGTTATTTCTCACCACTCTCCCTTAGGCTTAGCTTTATTGGGTAAAGCTATTGGAGATATTGTAGAAATAAAATTGGGTGATAAGCTAGCTAAATATGAAATAATCAAGATAGAATAAAAAAATCATCCAGCCATTCACGAGCAACTGGATGATTTTTTGTTTATGATAGATAATTATAAACCAGAATAAGAGCTAGTAAGAGTATCAAGCATACCCGGTAAAACAAACATTAGTATAATTAGAGGTATGACAAATAATAATAGGCTAATCACCGAGCTCCAAATAAACATTTTTTTAGCGGCATTGGTAACTTTGTAAATTTCGTTTATTTTTATTTCCAGAGCGTCTATTTTTTTATATAGTTCTTCATCCATATTTGTAAATTTAAGATTTATCTACTCTTGAATTTTTTCTCGGTGACCATGGTCATCATATCTATAAGTAACACCATCTTCTTCATCTAGGGTCATTTTATGTGAGCCATCACAAAAAGGTTGATTTTTACTCAAACCACAAGCACAAATCGAAACATTTTTATCGCTAGCTTTTATCTCTATTGGCCCATGAGCTTCTTTTTTTACAATTCTAGCCATATATTTTATATTAACTTTATTTAACAAAGGAAAAACTAGCCACTACTTTTTCAAAAATAGCTTCACCAGTCTTATCATCACTAGACATATAACTTAATACGAATGTCTCGTCATTTTTTAACAAATGGTACTCAACAATTTTTCTATTTGGGAATAAATTATCTTCGCTAGTTTGTATTTCAAATCTAGTAGCAGCTAATCCAGCTACAGTAGCTTCTCTAGTGCTGTATCCGTTTTTTTGTTTGGCTAGCTCCTCTAAATTCATCCTTGATTTTCCAATAACAATTTCTCCTAAATATTCAGACCCTAAACCTTTGATAATATTTTTGTCTATAATTAAATAATCATCAATCAATTCATTAACACCAGCGGTTTTTAAATCAGCTTTCATAAAATGTCGCCAATACCAGCCATCTGGTCGCAAAACTTTGTAACCAATAGCCTTATTTTCATACAAGGTATATGTTTGATTACTAGGCTCTATGATATTCTCTTCAACGACTTGTTTTTCTTCAAGTTTTGGTTCTTCATTGGTGTTTAGTTCTTCAGATTTTTGAACATCTTTTGAAGTGCAAGCAGCCCCTATTAGTAGAGGAAAAATAAATAAAATTAATAATGATTTTTTCATAGGATTATTTTAAATTTTTTATATACTCTTATTGTAGCTTATTTTGAGGAAAAAGAAAAAGCCCCTGTCAACAATACTTGAAATAGAGCAAAATAGTTAGCTAAATAATTAGACAATAATAGCACTAGCAATGAGCTCTCTGCCTTTATAAATAGCCAATGTTTGTCCAGAAGCTACCCCAGCTTGGGCTTTTTTAAATTCCGCTTTGTCTGGAGCTACTAAAACGACATCTTGGCCAGCTTGACGATAGCGGATCTGAGCTTTAGCTTTGAGTGGTAATTCGTATTCTTTAGCAAGCCAATGTAAATCTGAAATCTGGACACTTTTGTTGTACAGTTTTTCATCATCAACATGGCCAACAATTAGTTGATTATTTTTAAGATCTTTACTAACTACATACCAAGGACCGCTACCACCAATATCTAGTCCTTTCCTCTGACCAATAGTATAATACCAAACTCCTTGGTGAGTACCTATTTTATTGCCTTTAGTATCTAGTATCTCCCCCACTTTGGCTTTTATTTTTTGCTGCAGAAAAGTTTTTAAATCTATCTTACCAATAAAACAAATTCCCTGACTATCTTTTCTATCAGCATTGGGTAATTTGGCCTTCTTGGCTAGTTGTCTGACTTCTGTTTTAATAATATCGCCGATAGGAAATATTGCTTTGGCCAGTTGATTTTGATTTAAACCAGCTAGAAAATATGACTGATCTTTGTTGGGATCTTTAGCGCGCAGTAGATGAAAACCATTTTTATCTTCTTTGATTTTAGCATAATGACCAGTAGCTATTTTATCAAAACCGAGTTTAGTAGCCTGCTCTAAAAACAATTTAAACTTAATTTCGTTATTGCAAAGCACATCTGGATTGGGTGTCAGTCCTGCTTGATATGAATCAAAAATATAATCAACTATCTTGTCATGATATTGTTTTTCAAAATCAAGAGTTTGAATAGGCACTTTAAGATGAGCAGCTACTCGATAAGCCATTAAGCGATCTTCTTTCCAAGGACATTCTCCTTTAATATTGACCTTTTCCGAAAAGTTTTTCATAAAGGCTGCCTCCACCTGGTAGCCTTGCTTTTGTAATAAATACAAACTAAGGGTGCTATCAACGCCGCCAGATAATCCAACTAATATTTTAATTTTGGATTTAAGCATTACAATTTGACATTGGCTTTAATTTTTTGTAAAAGATAATCATGTATTAAAACATTGCTAGCAATCATACCATTTAACTCTTTATCAAAATTGAGTGGTTGACCATACAAATCAGTCACTTTGCCACCTGCTTCTCTGACAATAATATCAACAGCTGCCATATCATGAGCAGTGGTGTGAGGGAAAATTGTAGCCATTAAATCACCTTTAGCTACCAAAACACTCAGATAAACAAAAGAAGCAAATTTTAAAGCTTTAATATGGTCTTCTTCCACTACCGCCATTATTTTTGATATATCAAATTTAGCTATAGACCAATGCTCAAAACCAATTATTCTACCTTTTAATTCCTGATCAGTAGACACGGATATTTTTTTCCCATTTCTATAAGCCCCCTTACCTTTCTCAGCGTAGTAAACATTTTTCATAAAAGGCTCACACACTACTCCTAGGATTATTTCACCTTTATAAGCCAAGGCTAAAGAAAAAGTAGACACTGGAATATGATTGGCAAATGGTATAGTACCATCAACTGGATCACAATACCATTTATAATCGCTATTAGCTGAAATATCACTTTCCTCCTCACCAATCACATCGTGACTGGGAAAATATTTTTTTATAGTTTTAATTACTAAACTATTTATTTCTAAATCAGTTTTTGTAACAGGAGTAAAATCTTCTTTATATTCCCTATCCATGCCAGAAACAAAATTTTCTCTAATGATTTTTCCAGCTTGTTTGGCTAATTTTAGAGCAACAGTGTTGTATTCCATATTACTTGCCTATTTTAAATATACTCAATTTTTCCAAGGCTTTATCAGCTAATTTGATTCGCTCTTTAGTGCGAGCATAGAGCGTAAATAAACGCTCGCCTTTTTTGACGTGGTCATTATATTCTTTATTGAGATAAACACCAGCTAGTTGATCTTTAGGGGCACCAAGAATACGAGCGACAGTATTAATAGCTTTATTGTCAGTAAAAGTAATACAACCAGATTTATCAGCATTATAATATTTTTTATGAGCACCTAAGACAATGTCATTTGGATCAATATCATATTTTCCACCTTGCGCTTTGATTATTTCTTGCATTTTTTTCCAAGCCGCTCCTGATTCCAAAGCTTTCCAAGCCATGGTAGCCCCATGGCCTTTTTTGGCCTTACCAGCTAGTTCCAAGAGCTCTCCTGCTAAATGAATAGACTTATTAGCTAAATCAGCTGGGTAATTATCTTTTTGTTGAAGCACCCTTAAGACATCGCGAGCCTCCAAAGCTGGTCCAACACCCATACCAATTGGATCTTCAGTTTGAATCATTATGACTTTTATCTTTATATTAAATTTTCTAGCAATATATTTGAATTTCCTCTCCAGCTCTTTGGCTATTCTCATGTTTGGTATTTTGGTAGTCTCTCCAACTGGCATATCTATAACTAAATGGGTAATGCCTGAAGCAACTTTTTTGGCCATAATAGAAACCAACATCTTATCATATGGTTCCATAGATAAAGGATAAGATACTTGTAGTATTTTATCGTCAGCGGGAGCCAGATTTAAACCACCACCCCACACTAAACAGCCCCCAGTTTTTTTGACAATAGCTTGTATTTCCTTAGCGGAAAAAGACACTGGAGCTAAAACCTCCATAGTGTCGGCTGTACCAGCTGGTGAAGTAATAGCTCGAGATGAATTTTTTGGTATAACCAATCCTAGACTAGCCAATATTGGTATAGCCACCATAGTAGTACGATTACCAGCTAAACCACCAACTGAGTGTTTATCTACTACTATCTTATTAGGAAATTTAAGCATTTCGCCCGTCTCGGCCATAGCCTTGGTCATAAAATACAGCTCTTCGTCACTATAATCACGTATAAAACTAGAAGCAACAAAATAAGTTGTTTCGGTACGAGTCAAAACACCCTTGGCAATATCAGAAAATATTTGATAAAAATCTTTATAATTTAACTTTTTACCTAATAATCTTTTTTTAATAGCTTGTATAGATTGAGCCCGCTCTAAAAACTCTATTTCCGCAATAGTATTTGGCGATATCTTTATATTTTTCCAAATATCTTTATACAAACCAATCTGACCTGCTCTAACTCTTGTTTGGCTAGTATTAGCTTCAGCAATAATAGACTGATTCTGCCAGCTGATTCTGACTTTATCACCAGCTTTAATGCCGTAACGCATAGCTTCTTCAACATTGAGCAAAACAATGTTTGACTGACCAGTCTCAATGTCTAATTTTTTTATTTTTAAATAATATGGCATTTTAAAATTTTATTACTTGACCGGGCTTTAAATCTTCAGCCGACTGGTCATCTTTTTTAATTTTTTCTGAGCTTAAATCTTCATTCTGTTTTATATTTTCTTCCTCTTCTGACTTACTTTCTAAATTTTCAGTTTTTTTGACAGTCACTTTTCTGCCTTTCAAAGCATCAGCTAGAGAAGTAAATTCTTCAACTGGCCCGTCATCAGAAATTATTTTAATACTTGATGGTGGCGGAACTTTACCAGCTCTAGAAAGGTCTAGACACTCTCTGCAATAAATAGGTTTAGTTGGATCGGGATCAAAATTTATAGTAGTTTGTTTACCACACAAATCGCAAATAACATCTTTACTAAAACCAGTGTCTTTGGATTTTCTTCTTTTTTTCTTGGCTTTACTAGCTGAATTTTCTCTACTCACAGGGGCTATGTCTTTAGCGAGAGACTTATCGATAACAGCTTCATTGATTAATCTATCAGGAATCTTATCTATATCATCTTCTCCTCTGCCTTCTGACCAACGAATAATTTTATCTTCTATAACTGCTCTTGGTTTGGCATATCTTTCTCTAGTCACCCTGATTATTTTTTCTTTAATGTCTATAAATTCTTCCGTCATCGCTACTGGTGGCAAGGTTCTAGCTGAAAAAGCTTCTGAGGTTACACCATCAATCATTAGTTTGATATAAATTTCAAACTTGGAAAGATTGACCAAATCCTCTTGAGTAAAAGTTGGAAAAAATTCTTTTTCCAAAAATTCAGCATCAGCCGCACCGACTCTGAAAGCTATCAAAGTACCAACATTACCAAAAACAGCTGCTGCAATATTTTCTTCTACTTGTTCAATATACTGGTGAGCAATAATAAGATTAAGTTTATATTTTCTAGCCTCAGATAAAATATTAGCAAAAGAATCTGTAGCAAAATTTTGAAATTCATCTACATATAGATAAAAATCTTTTCTTTCTTCTTCCGGAGTATCAACTCTACTCATGGCGGCTAATTGAATTTTGGTAATCATCATCGCCCCCAGTAGTGCTGAATTATCTTCACCTACTCTACCTTTAGACAGATTCAAAAGTAATATTTTTTGGCCATCCATGATATCTCTCATAGAAAAAGATGAATTGACTTGCCCTAATATATTTCTAATCAAAGCTGAGGAAAGGAAACGACCAACTTTATTTTGAATAGGAGCAATAGCTTCGGATTGAAACCTATCTGGATATTTAGAATATTCTTCTATCCAAAAGGCTTTAACTACTGGATCAGACAATTTTTCCACTACTCTTTTTCTAAAAGCTTTGTCGGTCAACATTCTCATAATACCAAGCAAAGTGGAGCCAGGATACTCTAAGAGAGCTGAAATAGCATGATGGAGTACATATTCCAATCTAGGACCCCATGAATCAGCCCAAATCTTCTGAAAAACACCAATTAGTCCCGATACAACCAAATGCCTTTGGCTAGCATCTACTTTTTCCAAAACATTAAAACCAATGGGAAAATCCAAGTCAGCTGGATTAAAATATATTACATCATTAATACGACTAGAGGGCACAAAATTAATGACCTTCTCTACTAAATCGCCGTGAGGATCTACTACACAAACTCCCTTACCGTCTTGAATATCTTGAATAATCATATTTTCCAAAACTGTAGACTTACCCATACCAGTTTTACCAATAAAATACATATGACGACGACGGTCATCAGTTTTTATGCCAAATCTAACATTGGAATTTCTATAATTTGTTTCAGCAAAAGTTGTAATTCTGTTTTCCATATTTAAGAAGTTGGTAAATTAGGTGGTGCTTGCCCCTTACGTTTTGGTATTTGACTTCCACTATTATCTTTTTTAGCAAAACGTTCTTCAAAATACTTATTAGCTATATCAACATTAAAATTAGGAGTGACTAATTGTCTAGTTAAATCTTCTGTCACTTTACTTTTATCACTCTCTTCTATTTTAGAAATAGGCAGTGAATAAGGTGCATTAGCTTTTTTACTTTCAGTTCGTTGGAGTAGTGGAGCTTTGATTAGTAAGCTTGGGAAATGCCAAATAGTAGCTAGCTCTTCGGTGTTTAATATAAAATAATTATGCCCCATAGCTCCACTACGATTTTTATAAGCCGACATAATCGATCTTTTACGCCAATTTGTAAGAGTCTTTATAAAAAAATAATTAATTTTAGTTTTAGTTCTTGGATCAGGTTTAAAAGCATTTAAATCTAGCGTATTGAATTGTTTAAAGGATCCAAAAACTGCCGATATGACTCTAGCCGAAGAAAATTTTTCTTTGGGTGATATATATATTAAACGAATTTTACATTCAAAACCAGTTTTACTAGCTTTAGCTTCTATGGCTTCTATTGCTCCTTTTTCACCGGGAGTTAAATGAAGCATCATAGATGGCATATCATCTTTTTTAGCTTTAGAAGTACTAGCAGTCAAATCCTGTGGCCAAGCCCAAAGCTCACCAGTGGACAAGAAAAATAAACCAGTAATAGGATCTATTATGCTAGACAAAAAACTTTTTTTCTCAGAAAATTTCTTACCAGCAATTTTATAAGCTTCTTTCAGACTTCTTTTAATCCATTTAGTGTCAGTTGGTCTGACTATAATCTGAACCCAGACTTGTTCACCAAGCTGAATTTTACTCATAGTCTCAATCAGTGAGGCTATTGGATCTTTAAATTCGCCTGAAACATTATCTTCAAAAGCTGTATAAGTGCGAATAGGATAAACATCCTTGGCAGCTAAAATTATTTCCGTACCCCAAATATTGTGTGTTTCATTTGGGTATTGATCAGGTACTGTATCAACATAATCTTCCACTTCGGTTATTTCTGCATCTGGATACTGGGAATAAATAGAGCTTTCTATCAAATCGCGCCATTGGCTAGGTGTACGAATTAAAAATTGTACATAGCCGTCAATACTAACTATCTCAAAAGAAAAACTAAGCTGAAACTGTCCTTCTTTATATATTTCTCTAAGATTCAAAGGATTGTGAGCACCAGAAACAGTAGAAAAAAGTTGTTCCACAGCCTTAGGAGTTTGCTCGGTACTTTTTGGTACATCTATAGCGATAATCACAAATTTATTGGTATTAAACCATTTTATATTTTGATTTAAATGCCAAATCTCAAAAATACCGCGAGAAATTACATAAAAATATATAATCCACCCCCCGTTTTTAAAGAAATACCAAGCCATGGCTCCGTAGCCTTGATCCATAGCCGCGTATAATGCTGAAAAGTCAAATGTTATTTCCATAAGGTATTTATATTATACCCTTTTTTGATTTTTTTTTAAAGCCTTTTACAAAAAAACACCCGCCTGAGTTATTAGCAAAATAGCTATTTACCAAGACTGGTGTTTTTCAATTTTTTTATTCAGTTTTTAATGAGTAACGACCTCTTTCATCCCTAGCAAATCTATCTTTATTCATTAGGGCTAGGGTAATGGTAGTTTCTTTGATCATACGTTTTTCTAAAACGGCTTGTGTTATTTCTTTTTTAGTCAGTGGCTTGTCACTATCTTTTAAAATATCGGCTATGACGTCAGCTACTACCCCTGGTTTATAACCCCATTCTTTTAAAGCATAAATACCACGGCCAACTAAAACATATTTTTTATCTAGAATTAACTCATTATGGATTGTAGCTGGATAAGCTTGTCTATGGTCAAAAGACATTTGATTTATAGTGTCAGCAATTTCAGTAAAGTGCATTGGCTGACCTTTTTTCTTAAGCACCAAATATATCTTATCATTCATTCTACGCGGAGTAATGCTTGGCCACTCCACCAAACCCCATTCTTCATAAGGATTGGCTTCTAATTTTTTAGTGACGGTAATAAAGTTTATTACTACTTTATCAGTCAAATCATTATTATTGGTATAGAATTCAGTTTCTTGAATTTTATTTATAAGTTCTTCTAAACTTAGTGGGTCACCATGAGTATTAACTAGGGTGCGCACCTTATCTATAGTATCATGAAATAAATCTACATTAGCTTCTGGAGTCTTCCAAAAACTGTTATGCTGTTTTGATTCTTTGACAAAATAAAATCTATGATTTAAAAGTTGATTTAATATAAACCTAATAGCAGCCCTATTAGCTTCTGAATCTCCAGGCATAGCTAATAGTTCGGCTATCAAATTATCCTCAGACATCAAACCTCCATGCTCAGACAAAGTAGCATTAGCTATATCTTCAATCTCTTTTAAAATAGTTTGATTGAAGTTTTTATTGATCTTTTTCAGAGAAGTATTTTCAATTTGTCTAATTCTTTCACGAGTAACATCGTATTGTTTTCCAATGTCCTCAAGAGTTTTTTTCTCCGAACCAGACAAGCCGTGACGCATTTTTATGATTTCTTGCTCACGCTCTGATAAAGCAGTCAAAATATTTTCTAAAGTTTGATGGGGATCAAAATCAGACAGCTTTGACAAGTGCTTTGATGTAATTACTTGGTCTAAAATTCCAGACATATTATTTCTTTACAATTTATCTGATTTTATTTCTAATAATAAAATTCATCTATACAGTAACATATTTTTTAAAATTAGTCAAGACCCTTGACTTCAAAAAATCAAGGGTCTTAATATATTGACTAATATTAGCTAAAATAATAAATTTATGTTTTGCTCTTGTTCCAAAGTATCAAAAGTGGTGAAGCTATAAAAATTGAAGAGTAGGTACCGAATATAACACCTAAAATTAAAGCCAAGGAAAAGTATCTAATGCTCTCTCCACCAAAGAAATAAATGGCCAAAAGTACCAAAAGAGTGGTAAAAGAAGTATTAATAGATCTAGTGATAGTTTGATTAATACTAATATTGACTATTTCTTTAAATTCTTTGTCATGAGTTTGAAACAAATTTTCTCTAATTCTATCAAAGGTAACAATAGTATCATGAACTGAAAAACCAAGGATAGTTAATAAGGCTGTAACAAACAAAGTATCTATCTCTACACCCATAAAATAGCCTAAAGCTGAAAACACCCCAGCTACTATTAAAATATCATGGGCTAAGGCCACAATGGCTGCTAAGCCATATTTCCAAGAAGCAACTGGTTTAGATACTTTACGAAAAGCATAAGCAATATACAAAACAATAAACACTAACACTATTATTATAGCCTGTATGGCTTTAGTCTTTAATTCTTCACCCACTGCTGGACCAATAGCCTCAAAGCGTGATTCAGATAATTGATTTTCTTCTACACCTTCAACTTTAATAGCTGACAAGTTGTCTAAAATATCTTGGTGAGTAGTTTCCTCTATTTCTTCAAAACGCAATATATAGTCATTTTCACCGCCTGCTTGTATTTTTAAACTACCTAATTCCAAAGGAGCTAAAATATTTTGGACTTGTTCCATAGTTGGTCTTTGCTGGGAGTAAGACACCTCTAAAATACTACCGCCTGTGAAATCAATACCCAGTTTAAAACCCCAAATAGCCAAAAAAACTATAGAAGTTAAAACTAAAAATCCAGAAATACCAAGCCAAATTTTGCTTTTACCAATAATATTATACATATATTTATTCCTTTGCTTTTTTTACTCCAAATAAGCCTAATTTATTTTCCAAACGCTTATTGACTATTAATCTTAAAAAAGTTCTAGTAACAGTAATGGCCGAGAACATAGAAACAAGTATACCAATACCCAAAGTAATAGCAAAACCCTTGACAATTGAAGTACCAAACCAAGCTAATATCACACAAGTAATAATTGACGAAATATTTGAATCTCTAATAGAAGACCAGGCGCGTGTAAAACCATTTTCTATAGAAGTATTAAGGCTTTTACCTTCATAAAGTTCTTCTTTAGTACGCTCAAATATCAACACATTAGCATCTACCGCCATACCAATAGATAATATGAAACCAGCTACCCCAGCTAAAGTCATAGTAATAGGTATTAATTCAAAAATTGCTAAAGATAATACTGAATAGACAACTAAAGCTAAAACAGATAATAATCCTGGTAATCTATAAAAAATAATCATAAACAAAGCAGCCGCTATCAGACCAATTAGTCCTGCCAAAAGACTTTTATCTAATGATTCTGCTCCCAAACTGGCTCCAATAGTAGTTTGGCTAATAAGTTCTATTGGCACAGGTAAAGCTCCTAAATTTAAATTTTTAACTAATTCTTTAGCTTCAGAAATAGTAAAACTACCTGAAATTTGAGCTTGACCATCTTTGATTGCTTCATTAACTACTGGGCTAGAAATTATTTCATTATCCAAAAATATAGCAATTGGTTTACCAACATTTTCACTAGTAATTTTAGAAAAAATTTCTTTACCATTATCATTGAATGACAAAAGGACCAATGGAGATTGAGTATTTTGTTCAAAACTTAATTGGGCTTTAGCCACTTCACGGCCAGTCAAACCAACATCTTGCCAAACAACATTAGCTAAGTCAGCATCAGTCTTTTGAAATAAAATATGAGCGGCGTGTACTTCTATTTCCCCTTTATCATTTAATCGTTGATCTATTTTTTTAATAATGTGATAGCCAAATTGAGATTCCACTAATTCTGGAGCAATTTGATTGGATTGAAGTTCATCAAAAATAACTTTATCAAATTCGGGCACAAATAAACCTTTAGCCACATAACCCAAATCACCACCACTAGCAGCGGAAGCAGTATCTTCACTATATTCTGAAGCTAATTTCGAAAAATCTTCACCAGCTAGAGCTCTAGCCAACACTTCTTTGGCTTTGACTTTAATCTCATCTAGTTTAGCTTGAGCACTTTCATCAAAAACAGCCTCACCTTGAGTTTTAAATTCTAGATGTGGAGTTTTATCAATAATAGAAATAGCCTCATTAGCATCTTTTACACCAGCTAGCTCTACAATAATACGATAATTATCCCCACTAAAATTTGTCTGTACTACTGATTCTGAGACACCATAAGCATTAACACGATGTTCTATCACATCACGTAATGCTTGGACACCTTCTCTTTTTTCAGCTCCTTCTAGAGCAGAAACATCAGCCTGATAGACCAAATGTGTGCCACCTTGTAAATCAAGCCCCAAATGAACCTTAAATTTACCAAACCAGCCAGGAGCACTTGGCCAAACTATTAGCGCCGCAAAAATAGTCAGTAAAAAAATAATGCCAAAAGTGACCCTTATTTTGGTACTTGTAACCTGCCCTTTGTTTGAAATTTCACTATATTTATTCATATATTTTGTAATCAACAATGTCCGTATTTTAACATATTTAATGATTTTGACAAGAGCTATTTAATTGTTACTGATTCCAGCCAAATATCTAGTAACTCAGCAAAATTCTCCCCTCCAGCCACAATCGCCTTAGGAGTAAGTGAATTATCAGTCATGCCAGGGATAGTATTAATCTCTAAAAAATATATTTTACTAATAGCACCATTAGAAACAATAAAATCACTGCGGCTAATATGCCTAGCCCCCAAAGCTTTATGCATTTCTAAGGCTTGCCTTTGCAATTCTTTGGCTAGGTCATCAGCTATAGGAGCTGGACAAATTTCCTCTGCCAATTGATTGTCATATTTACTTTCATAATCAAAAAAATCATTCTTGGAACGTATTTCTATCACTGGTAGTGCTAAGGATATTTCACCCTTATCTATAATTGGTACAGTTAATTCTTTGCCTTCTATATAATCTTCTATCAATACTTTATCACTATACTGAAAAGCTTCCTGAAAAGCCTTATCTAAATCAGCTTGATTGTGAGCAATAGCAATACCAATGGAACTACCGCCAGCTAGTGGTTTTACTACAACTGATTTAGTAAAAATTATTTTTTCAAATTTATCAAAAATATTATAAGGAGCTGTTAATAATCCGATTTTTTCTGCTAACTGCTTACTCAAATATTTGTCCATACCTACGGCGTGGGCTTCTACATCAGAAAATATAAAAGGAATACCTAAAGTTTTTAAAAAACCTTGAACTACTCCATCCTCTCCTCCTGGACCATGAAAAACTGGTATAGCTACTTGATAGTCTTTATAAGTACTTAAAAATTTATCTAAGTCATTTGGAAAATCAAAAACACTCACCTGATGTCTAGCAATTAAAGAATCTATAACATTTTTGCTAGATGCTAGTGCTACTTCTCTTTCGGAACTCTTACCCCCAGTTAATACAGCAATTTTCATATGCTTATTTCTTAATACTAAAAGCTTGAATAGCCAAACCTAAATAAGGAAAGATTTTGCTGATAGTTTTATTTTCAAAATTAAGGTAAGGATTATAAAATTTTAATAAAAATTTATTATTACTACGGACAAAATAATCATAAGTATAAAAAAATTTGACATCAAAGCCAGCCTGCTTTAGTTGTTTTTTTAATACCCAAGGTTTATAGCTCTCCGCATCTGGCTCAATCAATTCTTGTTTTGTATGTTGGCGATTAAAAATACTAAATAGTCTATTAAAAATTCTATTAATAGCCCAAATATAAAAAAATGGATGATAAGGCTTTAAAAATTCGCTATTTGGTTCACCAAGCAAGACAAAAACTCCACCGGTTTTAAGTACCCGGTAAGCTTCTTTAAATGTTTTTTCTACGGCAAAAAAATGATGCAAAGAACCATTGATAATAACCATGTCAAAATAATTATCAGGATAAGATAAATTTACCACCTCTGAACATTCTAATATCAGTTTAGGGTATTTATCTTTGGCTATTTTAAGCACCTCTTGTGATAGATCAACACCATAAACCTCATCAGATATTTGAAATAAAGAATTGGCCAAACGACCAGTGCCGCAGCCCAATTCTAAACTCTTATGAAGATGCCCAGCTTGACTATCAGGCAAAGCATTTTTAAGAAATTTTTTTAAATTGTTGAAATTCCAAAAATCTACTATTTTAGCGCTAGGCGGATCTATATGCCACTCGTCATATCTGCTGGCAGTCTCATTATAATAGTTTTTCTGGACCTTCGATTTTTCAGTATATAAATCTGGATTCATTAAATTTTTTTTATAAAGCTAAATCCTTGACCTTCTCCCAATTATTTTCATCTAGCACTGCCACATAATCATTGGCTATAATATATAAATAATCGCCAATATAAAGTGCCCGTTTAGCATCAGTGGCCGCCACAGTTTTGACTAATTCCAACTGCTCATTGGCATAAGAAAATACATAGCCACCATTATAAGATGGCAAGAAAAATACTTGATGTTTTGGATCTTGTAAAAAAGCATGGTGATTATACAAAACATCACTACCATAATCATCAAGAGAATATTTGGCAATTTCTTGTGGATTAGAAGGATTTGAAACATCAAAATATGAAAGTTTTACTTTACCTTCTTCCATGCCGACTCCTAGTATTCTACCGTCAGCTATTGGATGTAAATATGATGAATAGCCTGGAATTTTTAATTCACCAAGCATCTTTGGTTCTTTGGGGTTTGATAAATCCAAAACATAAAATGGATCAGTTTGTTTAAAAGTAACCAAATATCCAACGTCGCCCATAAATCTAGCGGCATAAATACGCTCACCTAAACCTAAATCTAAAATAGATCCGCTTATTTTCAAATTACTATCCAAAGTATAGACATCATTGACTTGAGTACCACCAGCACTTATCCCCCAGCCCCAACTCTCACCAATAGTAGTGGCTACTCTCAAATAACCATTATATTCATCTAAAGCAAATTGGTTGAGTAAATAACCAGGCACACTGCCACTAGCTTTGATATCTAAATTGGCAATATCAATTTTAGCAATACCAGTGCTTAAAACTGCTCTTTTATTTTCCTCATAATATTTGGCTGCTCTATTTTGCATTTCAGTCTGCATTTTAAGCATTTCATCCTGACCTAAAGTTTGTAGCCATTCATCAAGTGTAGTTTGTAACTCATTTAATTTAGACTGACTACTAATATCATAAGAATTAAGCTTATTTAATTTAGCTAAGACATTAGCTGGCGCCAAATCATTTAGCTCGGTATTTACAAATTTAAACATGTAATCAAACATATTTAAATTTTGAGTATAGGCAATATACAATGAATCAGTTGACATATAGATATTAGCTGTACTTTGACTGCCGACAAAGGAAATTTGATCCTCAAATTCGCCAGATTCAGGATTTAAACTAATAGCCGTAAAAGTAGAATCAACTGAGCTAGAATTATTTGGATAATAAATATCCATACAAGGCACAATCATTTTCTTGTCTTGTAGAGCCAAGGGGCTGATTGGACAAGGATTACTTCTATTTAAGCTAGTCTGGGTGACTAAATAAATTTTGTCCCCATATAGTCTAGAGGTAATTAAGTATGTTTGTTCATCCAATTTTATACTCCATTTTTTACTTGGCTCTTTGGGATTTGAGACATCATAAGCTACAATATCTTGCCCAGAGAAAACTACTAAGATATTCTTTACTAGCAGTAAATCACCAGCTAAATCAATTTTTGAGCTGAGAGCTAAATCACTAGCTGGCCAGGCATTAATAATATTTGTCTTAACTTGATTTTGAAATTCTACACTTGGGTCTATATCAATAAAAGAATCCTCCATCATACGAACAGCTGGCATAGGATTAGAAATCCAATAGTTCCCTATATTATCAGAAAAATAAATTTGTTTACCGTCTGTTTTTACTATATCTGGCTCGTCAATCCCCAACACTTGGACATTGGTATCAGAAACTCTATCTGGTGCAAGTCCATTTCCATCAACAACAAGCTCTGGCGCAGGCATGGCTATATCTTGAGCTTCATCTAGCATCATTGTTTCTGATTGAGCAAAATTTCTAACCATCCCCATACCACCATAATAAGCTGTCTGGTCCATATCCTCTATATAGGCCTTAAATTCATCAACTGATTTAAATTTTTTAAAAGTATTATCTTTTATTTTCGTATTAATATTAAAACTAATTTGGTTATTATTACTATCAATTCTGGATATAATGACCACTAAGGCTATAGCAGATACCAAAAGTAAAACTAATAAATAGATTGGGGTAAAACCAAATCTATCAAATAAGGCTACTTTATTTTTATTTTTTTCTTTTTTCATATATTTATATTAAATATTTTATCTATATATTATAGCATAAAAATTAATTTGCCCCAAAACGCCTCTGTCTCTGACTATATTCCTCTAGAGCTAAATCTAAATCCTGTGGAGTAAAATCTGGCCAGTCTTTCTTGGGAAAGTAAAACTCACTATAAACTGACTGCCAAGTCAAAAAACCTGATAAACGTTGTTCACCAGAGGTCCGTATAATCAGATCTGGATCTGGCAAGCCAGCTGAGTCTATATTTTTATTTATTAAATCTTCATTTACCTCACTGGCTTTAATTCCTTGGGCTAATATTTTTTTAAAAGCTCTAACTATTTCATCTCTGCCTCCGTAACTTAAACAAATATTTAAAATACCTTTATTACCGTTTTTAGTTTTTTCTAATACCCTAAGCATAGATTCTTGCAAATCTTTATCAAAATCCTCTCTCCTACCAAAAAAATTTACCTTGACACCTTCTTTAGCTAAAATGTCAATTTCTTTATTAACAAACATTCTAAACAAATCCATTAAATAAGCCACTTCTTCTTTATCTCTTTTCCAATTTTCTATAGAAAAAGCATAAACTGTCAAAACTTCCACACCGCTTTTAAAAGCATGTCTGGCTATTTTTTTTAGATTAGTAAAACCTTGACGGTGACCTTCAAAAGTCGGTAATCCTCTAGCCCTAGCAAAGCGACGATTACCATCTAATATTATGCCAATATGTTTAGGAATTTGCATGTATTCATTATAGCATTATAAATAAAATTAAAAAACATCCCTTAGCAGGATGCTTTTTAAAAAAATAAATACTATTAGATTGTTTTATTAGCAATATTTACTAATACGAATCTGGAAATGGCATAAGCAGTTAATACCACTACTAGACCAATGACACCAGCGCCAATCATTTTTTTAGCTTCATCAACTTTGTCAGAACTGCCATAAGAAGTCATCCATTTGAAACCACCTAACAAAATAATCAAAGTGGTTAAGACACCTAAGAAACCTAGAACAATATTTATAACTCCAGCAATTGTCGATCTTAAGTCTCTGGTACCTAGAGCGATATTACCAGTAGCTAACTCATTGTATCCCCAGTCATTGACATTTTGAGCTGAAGCTAGGCTAGGTAGAAATAACAAAGCGAATGTTAATATTTTTTTCATAGTATTATGAATTACTATTTATTAGTTAATTATAAATTATAATGTTTTATTAGCGATATTTACTAATACGAATCTGGAAATGGCATAAGCGGTCAATACGATTACTAGACCAATGACACCAGCTCCAATCATTTTTTTAGCTTCATCAACTTTAGAAGAATCACCATAAGAAGTCATCCATTTAAAACCACCAAAGAGAATAATCACAGTAGTTAAAACACCTAAGAAACCTAGAACAATGTTTATAACTCCAGCAATTGTTGATCTTAAGTCTCTGGTACCTAAGGCGATATTGCCTTGAGCTAACTCATTGTATCCCCAGTCATTGACGGTTATTTGAGCTGAAGCTACGCTAGGTAGAAATAACAAAGCGAATGTTAATATTTTTTTCATAGTATTATGAATTACTATTTATTAGTTAATTATAAATTATAATATTTTATTAGCGATATTTGCTACTCCAATAATATTAAGGGCAACAAATAATACGTATTGTACATAATATATTATACACCAAAGTATAATTATTGTAAATAAAGAAGTATAAAATATTGGCTCGGGGATAGGGACTCGAACCCCAATTGACGGGACCAGAACCCGTTGTCCTACCATTAGACGATCCCCGAATGGTTTATAACATTTCTCCACCAAAAGTATCTAAAATTTGATCTACTCCGCTTTCACTTTTGCCTTTAAAACTTTGATGGTTTTGTTTATAATCGGCATCAATAACAAAAGCTAAATTTATTTTTTTACCTAATATATCACTAAAAATGGCTATTAAATTTTCCTTGCTAGCTGATTTATCTAGTTGTTCTTTATGGAAATCATATTCCAAGCCAATGGTAAGTAAATTTCCCTCCATTGTCAAAGGGTGGCTAGTTTGTAACATAGCTGACAAAGAATGATTAAATGGTTTAGCCCGTTCCACTACTTTTGACCAATTATTTTGTAATTTTTCTAAATCTTGAATATTTAAATTAATTTTTTTTTTATCTTTTGTTTCCAAAAAATTATCAATCTTTTTTTCTTCATTATCTGCTTGAATCAATAAAAATTCTACACAAGCCAATTCTAAAGGTAGTTGATCAATTATGGTTTCTTTAATGGCTAATTTATCCAATATTATGTTAAGCAAGTTTGATATATCTTCTAATAAAAAATCTTGAGCATGTTTTTTTATAGAATTTGTTAAGTTATCATCAAAATCAAGAGCAAAACTAGGCCCAATAATTTTGTACAGCATTATCTGTCTAATATAATCTATGAAATCAGCAATAAAAATGCTCAAATCTGCCCCCTCTTCTACTAATTTATTAATTTGGTTAAGAGCAGTTGGTAAATTTTTTACTTTTAAAGCCTCTGTCAAAGCGTCAATGGCTTGCCAATTGCTATTTGGTAAAACCAAAGAAGCTAACTCATCACTGACCTTACCACCACTAATAGAAATTATTTGACCTAGCAATGATTCGGCATCTCTGGGACAGCCCTCACTACGACGAGCTATTTCTGATAAAATTTTTTCTGAAATTTCAATTTTTTCCCATTCCACAATCTCAGTCATTCTTTTGACGATATCCTTGATTGGTATTTTTTTAAAATCAAATCTCTGACAACGAGAAATAATAGTCTCTGGTACTTTGTGTACTTCGGTGGTGGCTAAAATAAAGATTATTCTTTTGGGTGGTTCTTCTAAAGTTTTAAGCAGAGCATTGAAAGCAGATTTAGATAACATGTGCACCTCATCAATAATAAAAACTTTATAACCATTACTACTAAAAGGTGGTATTTGTGAATTGGCAATAATATTATCACGGACATTATCTACTCCAGTGTGAGAAGCAGCATCAATTTCTAAAATATCCATAGAACGTCCAGCTAATATGACTTTACAATTTTCGCATTCATTACAGGGTTCAGATTCTTTATTTTGACGATTGCTACAATTTAAAGAACGAGCAAAAAGACGAGCCAAGGTAGTTTTACCAGTGCCCCGTGGTCCAACAAATAAATAAGCATGGGCCAAATTCCCACTAGCTATTTCATTTTCTAGAGTAATTTTTATCGGTTTTTGACCGATAACCTCTTTAAAAAATTTTGGCCGATATTTTCTATAGATGACTTCTGACATAAATCAAAGACTAAAATCCAATTCGTCAGTAGAAATCCCTCTATGATTAGTTTTAATTATATTCTCTACAGCGGCCCAATTACTATCAGAATCTTTGGAGACCAATATAACTGCCTCATCACCCTCTTCGCCTTTAAAATAGGTTACTGAGGCCATTAGAACCTTATATATCTTGTCTCCAGCCAAAACCACAAACTCATTAGTACTCTTATCTTTAATGAGGTGGCCTACCAATCTCGTTCTTTCTACTGGCGATATTTGTTTAAAAATAAATGAACCATCAAAATTTATAGTTAACTTTAGAATGTCCCCTTCTACTAATTTAGATTTAGAAGCATAATTAGCTGGTACACTATATTGTTTGCCATCAGGACCAATCATAATCTGGCCATTGAAAACTCCTTCTACTACCAAACCTTCATCACCATCTATCTGCTTACCGACTCTAGCCGCCTTCAAACTATAATTGGCCGCTTCAGAAGAGTTTTTACCACTTAACTCACCTAAAACTTGTTTAGTCTTGGTGAGTTCTAATTCTAAATTATATAATAAAGCTTCTAAATCTTTAATTTTTTTTTCTTTTGACATTTTTGTTTTTGTTTACGAGCTTATTTAGCTCTATTTCACCTAATAATTTATCATAAAATTTGGCTCTTGGCAATCTAATTTTTTGGCTTAAAATTGATAAATTTATTTAGATTATAGACATTCTTTGTTTTATTTCATTTTCCACTATAAGCCTATCCCGACCATATTTAAGGCGTGACAACTCTTTGATAGCCTTAGCCAATTCATAATTGCCTTTTTCTGGCATAATAGGATTAAAATTAAAAGCAGGTGGATTTTGGTTATCTATTAATAATTTTATATAACAAGTATATTTTGGCATGTTAACCAAATCATATTGCGTCACAACTGGCGCCATTTGTTTGGCTATTACCTCAGCATCCTCTACTCCAATTCGATAGGCAATCAATGTGCCGACGTTACCAAAGACAGCATCTTTTACTCCAGTATCTCTATCTTTAGATTTAACCAACTGTGCTAAAAATTGATGAGCTAATATTAAATTTAATTTATATTTTCTAGCCTCAGATAAAATAATAGAAATACTCTCCGTAATATAATTTTGAAACTCATCAATATAAAGATAAAAATCTTGTCTTTTCTCTTCTGGTAGGTCTACTCGGCTAAGGGCTGCAAAAAGTATTTTACCAATCATTATCATTCCCAAGAGACTACTATTCATCTCACCAATTTTACCTTTAGATAGATTAATAATAATAATTTTATTTTCGTCCATAGCCTTCCTAAAATTGAAAGCCGATTTACTTTGAGATATTATAGGACGGATAGTGTCATTGGCTATAAAAGGAGTTAATTTGGAAGTAATATAAGGTACCATATTAGCTAAGGCCGCATCACCACCTGCTTTTTGTGCTTCTTTTTCCCAAAAGTCCTTGACTAAATAATTTTTTACTTTAGCCAATTTTTGTTTTCTATAACTCTCGTCAGCTAAAACTTTTGGAATTTCCAATAAAGTGGTTTGGTTTTCCTTATCATCCATCAAAAGCAACATGGTATTTCTCATGTATTGTTCAAACATTGGACCACCAGTAGCTTTGAGATCATACAACTTATCAAAAATAGCTATCATTTCATTGATGGCAAAAGTTTTTTGTTCATCTGTTTCAAATTCCAACATATTAATACCCATTGGCCTTTGAACATCTGAGGGATCAAAATAAATCACATCTTCTGCTCTTTCTTTTGGCACATGAGATAAAATAGTTTCAGCTAAATCACCATGTGGATCTAATACACAAACCCCTTTACCATTAGCAATGTCTTGAATGGCTAGACTTTCCAAAAATACTGATTTACCAGTACCAGTTTGACCAATTTCATACATATGTCGACGACGATCGGCATCTTTGATACGAACCAAAGTTTCCCTGCCACGATAAAAACTCTTGCCAAGTATTACTCCCTCTGTCGGCATATTAACCGGTGGAGCTGCTTTAGCCGCTTCCAGCCAGGCAATATTTGGTGTTTCACTAGTCGTTAAAGGCAAATGAACCACACTAGTCATTTCCTCAGAGTTTAAGAGCATACTTTTTTGAGGAAGAAAATGACGATAAATAAAATGTTCTACATAAGAGTCAGCTTTACTAGGAATATAGGCTCTAAAACTATTACCAAACTCATAAATATTATATTGACTATAACTATTTAAAATATCATTTAAAATAGCTTTAGATCTCTCTGGATTAGCTGTAGAAACTACCACTCTAATATTTACCTCTAGCCCTGATTTAGAAGTTTTTTCTTCCATACCTTTAGCTCGCTCTTGCTCCATAGCTGACATTGGCTGTGGTGGCTCGTTTTGATCTGGGTCAGTTTTTTTTGGATCTTTGGTAGTCAAAAAACTAGCAAAAAATTTGAATACCTGAGACGTATTACCCCAGAAACCGCCGCCGCCAATTTTCTTTATAGCCTCTCTATAAGTCATACCACGGTGCATTTGTTGTGCTATTTTTCTACCCCGAGCATGCCATTTAGCAGGGGCCGACCGAAATACATACTGGACAGCCGCACCTTCATTGACAGTTAATTTGCTTAGGGAATTAGTGACCGCCTCTAAAGGATCATTTTCAAAATACTTATAAGTTTTAATTGGCAGACTATAATCACCCTTAAAATTAAGGGCACCAGCTTTAATATGACCTTGTGCTTGAAAAATATTATAATCACTAACTGGTTCAAAATATATTTTTGGATAAACAGCTTGCAATTGTTGAATCAAAAAATCTCTATAAACACTTGGTGTGGCTACATAAAAATTCGTGAAGCCTCCAACTGAGACAATCTCTATAGAAAAAATATCTGTCCGCCTACCAAAAAATTTTCTCTGCGCTTTAAGACCACTCAAAGCGGCAAATAAGTTTTCTACTTGCCCTAATTCAGCTTGGACAAATTCTTTGCTGTGTTCTTCCTTTTCCGATTTTATATATTTGGGAATTTTTAATAACAACACTTCGGATTGAAGATTTTTATTACTTCTACTTCTAGAATGGTTGAAAGCAAAATAAAACAAAGCTATGAGAATAATAATCCCAATTAATAAAATTATGCCAATAATAAAATAATCACTCATTTTTTATTTTTGTTGATTTATTTTTAATATATTATCTGTTTTTATTTTAGCCTCTTGTTCTAGATAATGTTTATTTATTTTGGGAATAATGCGAAGCCACTCTAAAATAAGCTTAGTAATGGCACTAACTTTTATCTTGGTCTGCATCAATAGAAGAGTAATTTTATTGGAAGTTTCTTCCCCTTTTAGCTTAAAATCCCTCTGCAAACCAGCGTCTAATGATAAAAATACATTTTCCATACCAGCGGACAATACATTTTCTACTTGCCGATGAATAATTTGTTGATTATTGGGAACAACTGCATTATGCTCTTCTGGTATAACTACTGATGTTGGAGTTTGATTGTTATAATTTTCCTGAGCTGGCGCTATAATTTTTCGCTCTATTTTTCCAGAATCTAAAGAATTTTCTACTGATTTGTCAATAGCTTTGAATTGTTCAGGACTAATATTTTGTTGTTCTAAATTTTTTCCTGGCAACATAAATATATTATACCAGATTTTAATCTTTTATGTAAGAATTTAGCTGACTATAAACTTTATCCGCTAAATCAATAGCTGATAAATAATATCTCTTATTTTGCGCTATAATACAAATATTATTTTTTTGTTTATAAACCTTATCTATATCGGATATTTTTAAAAACCCAACTAATCTATACTCCATTTTGGCCGCTGCTTTAAGGTGAATAAGTCTTTTATTAGTCAATAAATAAACATTATTTTGCCCAATAATCTCTCTAGCTAGCAAAAATGTCAAAAAAATTACCCAGATTAACCATAAGGAAAAACCATGATAACCCATTTTCCACATTGGAAAAAGCATAAAAAAAGCTAACAAAAAAAGGAGAATAATAAAATATACCCCTACTGAACTGCTTTTTGACTTAAAAACCAGCTTCAAGTCTTCCCGATCAAGCAAAAATTTGCTAAAATTATTCATAATATTAACTCCTTTAGAAATTCCACACAATTTTTCTAATAGCTTGAGTTAAAAAATAATTATTGATTTATAATGGTGTGAATAAAAAATCTCAAAAAATAGTCTTAATTATTATGTCCATATTCATAATACTTTCTATGGTATTATGGACACTAGGCATTAGCTACGGAAACTAAGAAGAATCTCTTTTAAGCACAGCTAGATAGGCTTCTTGCGGTATTTCTACTTTTCCTCCTTGGGCCATACGCTTTTTGCCTTTTTTTTGTTTGTCCAATAATTTTCTCTTGCGAGTGACATCACCACCATACAATTTGGCTGTTACATCTTTTCGAAGCGCAGATAATTTATCACCAGCTACTATCTTGCCTCCTATCGCCGCCTGAATTTTAATAACAAATTGTTGACGAGGTAAAACTTCTTTTAATTTACTAACAATCCGTTTACCTACTCTATGCGCCTCATCTCTATAAACTAAACTGGTCAAGGCTTCCACTGGATTTTCCGCCACCAAGATATCCATCTTAACTATCTCGCATCTTCTATAATCAGCAAAATCATAATTTAAAGAAGCATAACCAGATGATATACTTTTTATATTATCATAAAAATCTACCAAGATAGAAGCCAAGGGAATATCAAAACGGAGTATTAAACGATTACTATCAATATACTCAGTATCTTTAGAAATTCCTTTTTGAGATATTACATACTCCATTAAGCCTCCCATATGTTCTTTGGGAGTAATAACTTCAATATGCATATATGGCTCCTCAATATAAGCAATTTTGGTAACATCAGGCATTTCTGAAGGTGTAGTTAAAACCTCATTTTTACCATTATTTAAATAAATATGATAAGCCACAGTTGGTATAGTCACAATCAACTCCAGATTAAACTCCCGACTGAGACGCTCTTGAAATATTTCTAAATGTAATAAGCCTAAAAATCCACAACGGAAACCAAAACCTAAAGCTGAAGAACTAGCTGGTTCAAAAACCAAACTAGCGTCGCTTAATTTTAATTTTAATATAGCTTCTCTTAATTTTTGATATTCACCGCCTTCATGAGGAAAAATACCAGCATAAACCATTGGTTTGATTTCTTTATAGCCTGGTAAAGCCGGTGTTTGTTTGTTTAATGAAACAATAGTATCTCCCACCTGAGCTTTTTCCAAATTTTTGATACTAGTAATCAGATAACCAATTTCTCCGTCTTCCAAATGACCAGAGCTGACCCAGTGAGGTTTAAAATATCCAATATCAAGTACTTCGCTCGGCTCATCGCTAGCCACAAATTTTATTTTATCACCTTTTTTTATCTGACCACTAAAAATTCTAATATAAATTACCACCCCCCGAAATTCATCATAAGTAGAATCGAAAACCAAAGCTTGCAAATCTTCCGATTTTTTCTGAGGTGCTTTTACTTTATCTACTATAATATTTAATACTGCCTCTACCCCCTGACCAGTTTTAGCAGAAATTGTTAATATTTCTTCTTTTTTGCAGCCCAATAAATTGGTGATTTCTTGACTGACTTTTTCTACATCCGCGGCTGGTAAATCAATTTTGTTTATAACTGGAATAATATCCAAATTTTGTTCAATAGCCAAATAAAGATTAGCTAAAGTTTGAGCTTCTATCCCCTGAGTAGCATCTACTAATAGTACTGCCCCTTCTACTGCCGCTAGTGAACGAGAAACTTCATAACTAAAATCAACATGTCCTGGGGTATCAATCAAATTCAAAATTTTACCAGCCCAATTCATTCTAGCTGGTTGAAGTTTAATGGTAATACCGCGCTCTCTTTCCAAATCCATTTGATCCAAAAGTTGTGCCTTCATCTTGCGTTTTTCTACAGTTTCAGTAATTTCAAGCATCCGATCAGCTAAAGTAGATTTACCATGATCAATATGAGCAATAATACAAAAATTTCTAATTTCTTCCATTTCTAAATAATAATAACAGTTTTTTTAAGCCCCTCTTTAGAGAATTTAGTTCATCAAGTCTAAACACTATACCTAAAACCAAGTAGCTTAGCAAGCCCGCTAAACCAGCTACTAAACCTTGTGAAAATATACCAAAAAAGGTGTGAGTATCTACGAAACTATCTACCAATTGTAAAAAAGCATAAGCTACGGCACCAGCCAGAATAGAATTTATAGAAATCTTTAATATAGAATTTATAATTAGCCCATCGTTTAAATTATGAACTTTAAAATGTAAAAATATATACAAAAGCAACATATTAATAATACTAGAAATAGAAAAAGCAGCCGCTAGACCAAAAACTCCAAAATATTGAGACAATTGCCAAGACAAAGCAATGTTGATAATAATACTTATAATACTAATAGTCATTGGTGTTTTAGTATCTTCATAAGCATAAAATGATCGCGCTAAAAGTGGAATTAAACCTTGAGCAAAAATAGAGACAGCAAAAATTCCTAAAGTCTGAGCAGTCTGACTAGTACTATTCCAATCAAAAGCTCCACTACCCAATATTACTCGAACCAGTTGTGCTCTTAAAACTACTACCAATACTGATATTGGTATGAGCATAAATAATATCCTACGAAAACTACGGGAAAAATTTTGACCAAATAATGTTGGATTATCTTCACTGACTGCTTGGGTAAAGGTGGGAAAAACTGCAATAGCCAAAGAGACAGCAAAAAGAGAAACAGGTAAACTTTGCAAATTATTGGCATAATTAAAAACAGAAATACTACCAGCTGCTAGTGTAGAAGCAATCATAGTAGTAATAACTAAATTTATCTGCCCAGCTGCTAGACCAACAGTGCGCGGCAACATTAACTTTAATATCTTTTTTAAATTTTGATCAAACTTCAAAATAAATTTATAATGCCAGCCATTTTTATAAACCTCTGGCAATTGCACCAAAAGATGCATAATAGCTCCCAAAAGTACGCCGTAAGCCAAACCGATTAAACCAAACTGGGGATAAAACCATAAAATACCAATGATGATTCCAATATTATAAAAACTAGCGGCTAAAGAAAAACTCAAAAATCTTTTGAAAGAATTGAGTATACCACCAATTAGATTGGAAGCAACAAAAAATAAAACTGATAATAGCATAATTCTAGAAAGACTAATGACACTATCCATCTGCCATGGTAAAAATCCTGGAGTAATCAGTGGCATTATTTGAGGAGTAAAAATAAATGCCACCACTACTAAAATTGTTATACAAATCAAAAAGAAATTTAAAACTGAATTGGACAAATTCAAACCATCATCTTTGTCCTTAGACCAGACTCTTTGAAAAACTGGTATAAAAGCTGAAGTCAGTGCCCCTAAGACTAAAGTATTAAATATTAAATCAGGTAAACGAAAAGCTGAATAATAAACATCTGACATATCACTAGCGGCAAAATTATGAGCTATTAGTCTTTCCCGCAGTAAAGCAAATATCTTAGCTAAAAAAGAAAAAAAGGTGATTATTAATGCACCTCCTGTGACACTATTATTTATTTTATGCCAAAATTTTTGCCACATATTAAAACTATTTTTTTGCTAAAATAAAACCAAAATACTGGTCTCTATTTAACTCTTTGGTGTAAGTTAATAGATTATTAGTAACATTTATACTGGCTATATCACTGGCATTATTAAATACTATACTGACATTATCGGGCAAAATAACTGAAGAATTAAATAAATTATTTTTAAGTCCTGATTGAGATTGTATGACCAAACTATAATTATCTAATTGTACATCCTTTTTAAAGAATTTTTTTACCCAGTTAACTACCAAAGGATCACCTAACTTGAGCTTAAATGGTAACTTATATTTAATCAAAGCCGTTTTAGTCTCACCAGCGGCTAAAGTCATCCAATTAGCAAAAACTGTCTTATTTAAAGAATTATATATTTCTGTAGCCGAATTATTATCAATCATCTTTATTTCTTCTGAGGCTAAATCTTTATCAATTTGGGCACCATCATTACCAGCAAAATAATTATCTGGAATTTTATCAAAACCAACTGCTTCAATAAATTCACTACCAAGTGGCGTATATATTCTTAAATAACTAGCATTACCACCATAGAGTCCAGTAAATAAAATATCTTTGTCACCTTTATTTTCTCTAGTAATTTTAATGGTGTTGATTATTTCTCCATTGGCTGATATTTGTGCCTGATGATCAATAGTTTGATAAATATTATTGTCTGTTTTACCACCAGCAATATTGGTAGCAATAACTGCTAAATAATCTTTATTATAATTTAACATGCTGCCAGACCAACCAAAATCTACCAAAGCCTTTTGGGTATTTTCGTTCTCACTATAAATTTGGATATCCTTGCTAGCTAAAGTTTTGGCAAAAACCTGTACTATCTCCTTCTGTTTAGCAGTGTTAGCTAATAATTTTTCCAAGACTATTGGCACTAAATCAGCTATGACCGCTTTTGGTTCATTTGACTCTTTATCATAATTTAACTCGACTTCTTCTTGCAAAACACTAAAAATATTTTCTTGATTAACCACAATATTATATTCCTCTAAAGTAACTGGTCCGAGTACTGCCAAAAGTTCAGCTAAAACATTAGCATTAATAGCTATTACACCGTCTAATGAAGAAGCCCCAGCTTGTTGGTAGAACCAAATAATTTTTTTAGCGGAAGTGGGAAAATCATACCACCAGTTGGCATCCCAAATATTAAAACCTGAATTTATAAGTGACAGAGCTTGAGGAGCTTTAAGTTTTGTATTTTGACCAGCCTCTAAGTCATACAAACCACCCTTGGGCACTTCCAAATTAATGATTTTACCTTGATAAACATCAAATAAGGCAAAACTACCAATAAAACCCCCTGTTGGTCTTATTTCATTATTATTTTGGAAAAGCACTACATATCTTTTTTCACTATCGTGCCCCAATAAATCACTAGCTAATGAAAACACACTATTTAGTTCTTTCAAATTTTCTATAGTGGATGGCAAATATAATTTTAAGCTATCAAAATATTGTCTAAGATTGGCTGGTAATAAATTGCTAGAGATACCATCAATATCTTTGTTAGCTGCTTCCAAATATGGTAAAGTCTCTTCAATTTGATTATTCATCAAAACTATATATTCAGTGGGGTTACCATTATTTTGTAAAGTTTGATTGAGCACAGTAGCGGCTTCGGAAATATTTGTGGCTACTGACAGCATATTTCTACTAAGAGATATCGGCTTACCTACCACCGGCATCAAACTAGCCGCATTTAACATCCATTTTTGATATTCATCCAAGACTGACTGAGCTTGAGAAAAATTATTTAAAGCCTTGGCAAAATTATTTTGAGCCTCTTGATAAGAATTTTCTGAAGCTGATATTACCCCTGACTCTAAACTAATCAATCCTTCCTGCCCAAAATCCAATATTTTACCTTTATCTTCATTGATTTGGCCGAACATCACCATAGCTCTGATTGGCAGTAAAATAATAGTAACTATCAAAGCAAAAACCAAGGACTTACTAAGAGCCATATTCATATTCAAATGTGGCATCTTAATATTAGGCTTTGGCCAAATATAATTTTTCTTCGGTTTTACTTCCTTGACCTTTGACTTGCTTACTTTAGCTGAAAAATTAGCTAAAGAATTTTTATATTTACTAAGATTAAGTTTATTAAAATTAATCTTTTTTGGTGGTTTTTTGACTGGCTCAGGAGCTTTTCTTAAATCCAAAAGATGAACAGATTGTTCTAAATAATCTATTGGATTGTCCACACTTTGAGTTGGCGCTTCTATCTCAATCTTCACTGCTTTGAGCTGTGGCTCTATTTCTTCTATATCAATTTTAACCTCTTTGACCTCTTTCTTAACTTCTTTTTTTATGGTAGTTAAAATTTGAGAATATGATAAATCTTGCTTGATTAATTTATCAAGCTCAGCTAGAGCTTTTTGTTTTTCTTCTTTGACCGACTCAACATCAATATCATTGCCTAATAAAAATTGATCCAAATCATCGATTAGGTCTTTTTTTAATTCTGAAATATTGAGTTGGGTATTTTTTGAGCTTTGTATATTATTCATAACTACTATCAGCTTATATTATACCAGAAGTTTAGAAAATTACAAAGATAATTATAAATTATTTCTTCTGATTAAAATATGGAAACAAAACAAGTGCATTATCAATATTAATATAGAGATGATCTACCATGTTTAGATTGGCAATAAAAGAATCAGCTTCTCTAGAAAACACATAAATTGTATCTTTATCTAGTTGGCCGCTCTTTATTTTTTGTGTCTCTGCTTCTAAATATTTTTCCTGACCAGCTATTGGTCTAGAAAATTGGCCACTATTTACACTGATTTTATTTTTGGCGGCAAACATCACAAAAACCATATAATTTTTATGGGGGTAAACTGGATAAAATTCCAAATGTTTATAATCACGGCTAGCTGTTTTAAATTGCTCTGTTAATATAGAGTCACTAAACACTTGCCCCTCAAAAACTTTTCCTCTTCGATACAAAATACCACTAAGGTCATAAATTTGTAAAAATAAGGCCATAATTAAAATTAACAGCACCAATCTATATTTTAATGTTTTTAAAATATAAAAAGAAGCTAGCACTAACAAATAAAATACTGGCCAAAAAAACCTGCCGGAAGATCTAAATAGAGCTAAAACATTATCCGTAATAAACTCATTAAGTGGCACAGTAAACAATATCTGCGAATTAAAAGCTACAACATGACTCAGAGAAATTGCTAATAAAACCACTGACACTAAAATTAAAGGCCATTTTTTATAAAAAAAATCTTTTAGATCAGCTAAAGTAAAAAATTTGAACGATGAAATAAACAATAATACTAGCGTACCAAAACCTAAATAATTAAAACCTTCCGCCTGATAACGAATAATATCTAAATCACTCAAAATATTTGACCAACCCATGGGATTAAATAGAGCGTTGAGATTCATAGAAAAATCACCATAACCTGGCGCCTTAGCCTCCCCTATCAAAAATAGTCCTAAACTATAAGCTAGCAACAAAATTAGCCCGCCTTGAAAAAGTAAAAAATACAAAATATCCTTAAGTTTGATTTTCTGATCTACAAAATACAAAAATAATAAATCAACTAAAAGTAAAAATAAATTAATAAAAAGTAAATATGGATGTACTAATAAAGAAATTGCTAACACAGCTGACCATTGCCACCATGATAATTTATAATGTTTAGAAAAAATAATTAATAAAGACCATAATATCAACCAATGAGCACCTAAAGCAAAATGTCCCCCCAAACGAAACAACATTATTGGACTAAGTATAAAAAATAGTGAGGCCAAAATTGCAGCTAGTCTTTTTTTAAAAAATAAATAAGACAGCCGATAAGCGAAAATCCCTTGAAACACAAAACAAGAACTTATCCACAAACCAAAATATTGGAAAGTATCTGGTAATCCGAAACGGATTAGTTTAAATAATATAGCCAGAAGTGGAATAGAGTCTGTAAAAGTAATTGCTACACCAAAGGGATAAGCATAATTATTGGCTAAACCCACTGGAAATGACCAATCGGAAAAACGATACATAGTCCAACCAAGATATTGCTGGACTGGATCTGGACCAGCTGTTAGTAGCCAAGCGTCATATCTAGGATCAAGAGTCTCACCATAAATCAAAACAAAAAACAAAAATCCCAAGATTCCAGCTATTAGTGCGGCTATAATATTTTTTTGTTTGTCTGACACTTTTAGTAAATATTAGTTAATAAAATATTTTTAGCGAAATATAAATATAATAACCATGGTCCGAAAGCTAAAATAGCCCAATAAAACTTATTCTTAAATGACTGCCAGAAAAAACGGTAAGCAATCAAACTTAAAATAGGAAAAGTAAAATATATAAATTGTGCCTTTAAAACACCAGCTTCCAAATATGGTAAACGCAAATTATGATAAAAAGAAGCTACCCAGCCGCCAAAGAGCACAATCAACGAAAATAAATCATTATCCTCTATTTTTTTTCTCTTGAGAGCTATAAATAAATAACTAAAAAACCCTACAAACCAAATAAAAAAAATTCCCAAGGCTAAACGATTGGTATTTAACATGGAATTCCATAACTTAGAAGTAGTATAACGACCATTACCAACTAATATTTTTTGATCCTCTGGCAGATTTTCTATACCGGGATAATTAAATATATTATAGTAATCGGCAAAACTATCACTAAGCAATATAGAAAAATATGAATCGGGCTTGGAAAACCAATATGGATAGTCTGTAAAAATATGAGTGTTAATAGCCAAAATATATTTCCAAGCCTCACTATCTATAATACCCTGTCTAGGTTTATCATCGTAGATATTTATAGAAAAATAAGTATTATAATTTTGTTGTTTATAAACTACCCAAGGCAGATTTATAAAAAAGACCACAAAAAAGATAATGGCCATATACTTTAAAAAATATTTTTGACGACTAACAAAATATTTCCATAGATAAAATATAACAACCGCCACCAAAACTATCATCGCGCTAATTTTCACTAGAGCGGTCAAGGCTAGTATCAGAGCCCAATAAAATAATTTCCTATCATTATCTTTGACGGCTAGTTTAAATTTGTAAAATAAAAATAAAAGTAAAATTATCAAAGTATGCACAAGCAATTCATTGGTTACATAAGCTGATAATTTAACACCCACAAATATAAATGAAAATATGAAGGTATTTAATAGCGCTAGCCATTTATTTCTATTACTATAAATATAGGAAAACTGCCAAACTAAAACCAAAAAAATAAAATAAATAAACACATTAAAACTTTCCCACCAATTTTGACCCTCTAAACCAACAATTTGACCAATTTTTATCCAGCCAGTCAAAAGATAATAATAAAGTGGCTCATGCCAAGCCAAATAAGTTTCATCTAAAGTAGCTAAACGGTTTTCATATAAAATTTTCTCTGTATAAGCAATATGTCCGCCACCATCATCAGCCCAATAAGTATCATAAAATTGGATATTAGCTAAACGGATGAAAAAAGCTAAGGCTAAAATTGTCAGCATTAGCAAACAATAAAATTTATTCTTTTTTATTTTTCCTAGCATTAATTTATTTTTTTATAAATATCCAAAATCTCTTCGGCCATTTTTGACCAAGAATATTTATCAATTTGTCTGTAGCCAGCTTTGATTAAATTATCACGCAGAGCCTCATCACTTACGATATCAGACATTTTTTTCTTAAGATCATCTCTATCTTGAGGATCAAAATAAAGCGCGCTGTGGCCTAAAATCTCCGGCAGACTACTACTAGTACTAGATAAAACCGGTAAACCATAGCTCATGGCTTCAAGTGGTGGCAAACCAAAACCTTCATATAAAGATGGAAAAATATAAGCCTTAGCATTTTTATAATAACTAGCTAATTCATCATCCTCTGCGTGTCCAGTAAAAATAAGGTTTGGACAATCAACATTTTTGGCTAATTTTTCATAAAAATAATTTTTGTGACCAACTAATATTAAATAATATTCTGGATGCTTTTGCCAAAATTCTTTAAATACTTTTATTAAAAATTCAAGATTTTTGTGTGGATAAGCATTACCCACATAAAGAAAATAATTTTGTGGTAACTTTAATGCTTTTTTTGAGCTGTCAATATAAGTGCTTAATCCTTCGTAAACCACTTTTATCTTTTGAGCCTCCTTGTCAGTCAGCTTAAAATATTCTCTAATATCATTGGCAGTAAATTTGGAAACAGCAATTATTATCTTAGATTTTTTAACAGCCTGTCTAATGACTAGCTGATAAAAATAATATTTTATTCTAAACAAAAAAATATTTAAAGTGCTAGCTTTACGGCTAGGAAATTTGGTCATAATCAAATCATGAATAGTCACTACAAATTTTCCAAAATAAAAAATCGGTACATTAAAGTGAGGAAAGTGCACCAAATCGGCTTTTAATTTATATAAAAGCCAAGGTAAAACTATTTGCTCTTTAAGTCCATACCAATGACAGTCGCAAATTTGAATTTTGAAATTAGCTGGCAAATCTATTTTTGGATTTTCCTTAAAAAGCAAAATATATTCGTTTGACTGATCTAATTTTTTTAGCTCATTTAAAAATTCTTGATTATAACGACCAAGCCCTCCCGCTTTAGTACTAAATATTCTAAAATCAATTACTATTCTCATTATTTTTTATAAGAATTAAATAAATTCAAAATTGTTTGAGCCTGGACTGGCCATCTAGGAATTTTAAAAGTTTTAGCTGAGTCTCTTAACTGTTTTAACAATTTTTCATCCTCAGTCAAAAATTTTAGAGCTTGATATATATCAGCTACATTGTAGGGGTCAATATATAAAGCTTGTTGTTTATTTGTTTCTGGTAAAGATGTTTTATAACTAACTATCACTGGTATTTGATAAGCAATGGCTTCCATTGGTGGAAAACCAAAACCTTCATAAAATGATGGCCAAATAAGGCCTAAACTCATAAAATAAAGAGCATCTTTAGCTGGACTTTCTACATAATCTAGATAATGGATAAATGGTCTTAGTTTTATCTGTTCAAGCAAATTATTATATACCCAGCCTTTCTTACCAACAATTACCAAATGCACATCTGGATAGTCATGATGATATTTATCAAAAGCCTTAATAATACTAGCTATATTTTTACGTGGTTCTAATGTACCAAGATATATAAAAAATTTCTCCGGCAGATCAAATTTTGACAAGAGCTCTCTAGCTCGCTCTCTATTCATCGGCACCGAATGGACACCTGGATTTATAATATGTATTTTATCTTCAGCTGAAGGGAAAAATCTAATTAAGTCTCTCTTAGTATTTTCAGAAACAGCTATGATTTTATTAGCTGATTTAACTAATTTAGCAACATTAACCAATTTATGCCAACGCCTTCTCTTAAGAGAATAAAATTCTCTACTGTGGAGAAATGACAAATCATGTACCGTCAAAATCATGGGATAATCTTTTGGTAAATTACAAAAATTTATATTTGGCATCCAAAAAATATCTATGTCTTTAAAAAATTTTTGATAAAAATTTTGACCAAAACCCGTCAGTAAATTTAAATTTAATAACTTATTAGGAATTGAAATATGAGAATGACTGACATTAGCTTTATTAAAATCTAAATTAAAATAAGGCTCTTTTTTAAAACCGGCACTAAATAAAAAATATTTATTTTCCTTGTCCAATTCTAAAAGATTATTGATGGCATAAAAAATATATTTACCAATGCCAGTCAATTTTTTATTCCCTAAAGCTCTGATGTCTATCCCAATATTCATAAGGTCTCTATAAAATCAAGAATTTTGCGTTTAAATTTGGCTTCATCAAAATTTTTTGCATGTTCTCTAATAATTATAGGATTAAATTTCTTAGCATCAAATCTTAATATCTTATGGGCCAGTGATTCCCAAGTCTGCTCTTCAAAAAATACTCCGGTTTTATTGGCTATCACTGTCTCCAAAGCGCCACCTTGACCATAGGCTATAACTGGACGGCCAGAGGCCATAGCTTCTAAAGCTGATATACCAAAATCCTCAATCTGAGGATAAATAAAAGCCTGACAACGTGATAAATAATAATTCCTTTGCTGATCTGACAACTCACCTAAAAATTCTATATTGGAATTGGCCATCTTCTTTAATTTTTTAAACTCCGAACCATTACCAATAATCTTAAGTGGCAATTTCAAATTGTTAAAAGCGGCCACAGCTAAGTCTACTCTTTTGTAAGGCCTGAGACGAGAAACTATTAAATAATAATCCCCCAAGTCACTGGACAGGTGAAAATCAGCTACTCTAATTGGTGGATGAATAACTATAGCCTCTTTTTTGTAATGCTTTTTTATTTTTTTAGCTATAAAATTGGAATTGGCTATAAAATAATTTACCTCTTGCGCTTTAGAAAAATCCCAAGTTTGTAAACGATTTAATACTTTAGGCAAAAATCTTTTTAATAACTTTCCTTCTGGTAAATTGCCAAAATATTCTTCTTTATCGTCCCATAAATATCTAGTCGGTGCATGACAATAACAAATATGTTTGTTATTATGGCCAGTTTTGACTCCTTTAACAAAAGCCGAAGATGAAGATATTACTAAGTTATAATCGCTGAGATCAGTACGCTCCCAAATTCTGGGCATTAATACTAAAAAATACTTAAAAAACTTACTAATACCAGGAATTTTTTGTAAATAAGAACTAACAATATTTTCCTGCTTTAATATTTTCCTGCTAATCTTAGAATCATTAATCAAAGTAAAAATAGGTGCTTGCGGATCTAAGCTAGCTAAAGCTACTAAAACTTTTTCCGCGCCACCAATCTGAAATAAATGGTCATGAGCAAAAGCAATTTTTTTCACCCCATTAAAAATTAATAATTATTTTTCACCCTCACCCACTACCATGTGGTCAATATTATCCTTGATCGCCCTTGATAATAGCTATTGGTGTTTTTAATAGAATAATCAAATCAAGCAACATTGACCAATTTTCAATATAGAAAATATCCAATTTCGCCTCTTCAGCAAAAACCAGATTGGCCCGACCTGAGACTTGAGCCATACCAGTAATACCTGGTTTAATGGACAATAACTTTTTATAGCCTCTTTGATATTTATCTACTTCTTCTGGTTCATGTGGTCTGGGGCCAACCAAGCTCATAGTACCGCCTAAAACATTAAAGAGTTGTGGTAGCTCATCCAAGCTTGTGCGACGAATAAATTTACCAATTTTAGTGACCCGAGGATCGTTTTTCATTTTAAAAAGTGGCCCATCTACTCTTTCATTATACTGCATAATTTCTGGTTTCATGATGTGAGCATCTTTGACCATAGAACGAAATTTATACATTTTGAAAATTCTACCTTTAGCACCAACTCTAGCTAATTTTACAAAAATTGGACCAGGAGAATTTAATTTAATGGCTATAGCAGTAATAATAAATACTGGTGATAAAATAGTTATTAATAAAATAGTTATTAATAAATCAAATATTTTTTTATACACTCTACGCCAACCATCTAGCGGGGTGCCTTGTATTTCTACAATTGGAATGCCAGCCACAGAATTTATATTCAAATGCAAACTCTGCGTCTGGAAAAGACTAGCCACATATTTTAAGTCCAGATGATTTTCTTGACAATAGGTCAATAAATTTAGAGCTTGATCTTTATCAATAGCAGAATCAGTTTGTATGATATTATCAACTTTTTTGTTATTTATCTGACTTATTATTTCACTAGAATTTTCTAAATCATCTAAAGTATCAAACTCGGCGACTGTTTTTAATCCAATTTGCGGATTTTTTTTATAAGTATCAATTATTATTTTCCGACTAGCCTGATTACCCAAAACTATCACTTTAGAAAGACCATAGCCTTTTTTTAAAAAATAATTTCTGATACTAAAAACTATTATTCTAATTATAAATAAATAAATAATAGCAATTAGCCAAGCAGAAATTATAATAAAACGAGATGAAAATAATTCTCTTTGCCAAAAAATAGCCAAAACTATTATAATACCTAAAGTAGAAACACCATTAATAATTTTTGGTAATTCTCTAGCTAATTTTTTATCTCGCATGGCATAGAAGCCACTAAAAGCAAAAACTACTATGGCTAAAAAGGCTACTTTAAATGTCAAACTTATAAATTCATTTAAAGGCATTTCAAAAAAAACTGGCCTTATTTCAGCTATAGACTCTGAAAATCTCAAAAAATAGGCTGACAAAACAGCCAAAAATACTGTTGCAAAATCAATTGGCACCAAAGCAATATTTACAATAAAATTAGCTTTTTTCATAGTATAAATATAATATCATTTGCCTTATATTTAGTAAACATCTATTACTTATTTTCCTTGACAAAATTGATAAAATCTGTTACACAATAGACACAAGGTCTAAATAGACTGAGATGATTGCTACCTTTAGCGTAAAGCTATAGGTAGAGGAAAGTCCGAACACCATAAAAAAGATAGTTGGTAACGCCAACCAGCCTCAATGCGAGTTTGAGGTTAGGACAAGTGCAACAGAGAATATTCCTCCCTGAGCAAAGCCGCAAGGCTGAGTCGAATGGGTAAGGGTGAAAATGTCGAATAATCAGTCGACACGTTTACATGGTGACATGTAGAAAGAGGTAAACTTCTATCTGGTGAAAGGCCAAATAGGTCCCTTCGGGGACGGGTAGGCTGCTTGAGGTTACAAGTGATTGTAATCCTAGATAGATGATCATCATTTCAGTATTTGCTGAAATACAGAATTCGGCTTATGAGGTCTATTTAGGCCTTTTTGTATTATTCTAAAATATATTTCAAAGTCTCTTTTGCTGCCTTGGTCCAAGAAAAATCTTTAGCTCTTATCAAACCTTTATCAATTAATCTACTCCTCTCTTCTTGATCAATAAAAATCTTTTCTATTTTTTCAGCTATATCTTCAATATTATCTGGATCAAAATATAAAGCTGCATCTTGAGCTACTTCCTTTAAAGCGGGAATATTAGAACAAACTACTGGCACGCCAGAAGCCATAGCTTCCAAAACTGGCAAGCCGAATCCCTCAAACTTAGAAGGAAATACAAAGGCAGTGGCTGAAGCCATTAATTTTGGATAATTGTTCTGACTAACATAACCTAGCAATATTAGATCACTTATCAAGTCTGGACTTTTAGCTAAGTCCTCTATTTCCTTGTAGCCATAATTGCCTGGGCGACCAGCCAAAATTAGTGGCCACTGACGGCTAGTTTTTTGATAAGCCTTGATTAAGTTTAAAACATTTTTTTTATTCTCCAAACGACCAATATATAATAAAAATTTATCTGGATATTCATGTTGGTCAATAAATATTTTTTTATCTTCAGATTTTATCGGCTGAAAAGAAGAATGATCATAACCCAAATAAATTACTTTTATTTTATTCTTGGCTCTAGGGAAATATCTAATAATATCCTGTTTAGTAGTCTCAGAAATAGTAATAATCTTATCAGCTCGCCAGATAGCTAATTGATGAGACAATTTTTGATAAATCCTTTCTAAAGGATGATAAAGCCCTGGATTTTTATAAAAGCCCAAATCATGAATTGTAACTATTGTCTCTCCTCGACCAAAAATAGGTAAAGCATTAGTGGCAAAAAATTTATCTACTGGTCTAATAGTCAATTCCCAAGCCAATCTAAGATGCGTCCAAAATTTCTTAAAAGGCCAAGGTAAAGATTTCAAATAAAAATTATCCGGCACATCTTTAAGATCACCGGCTAAATTTTTATTATAATAAATTACAAAATTATTAGTTTTGTCTAATTTTTTAAATTCTTGGAGTAGATGCCAAGCATACCACTCTGTACCAGTTTTATAATTTTTATTAGCCCGAGTAACCTCTAATCCGACTGTTTTCATCGCCTTATTATTTAGCCGATAATATACTGCGCTTATATGATTCCAAATTTTCCAAAGCAATCCCTGTGCCACGAGCTACACAAAGTAAGGCATCATCAGCTACATAAGCTGGTACCCCCGTAGCCTGACTTAATAATCTATCCATATTTCTTAAGAGTGATGTACCACCTGATAAAACCATTCCCTTATCCATAATATCAGCTGAAAGTTCAGGCGGTGTTTGATAAAGGACAGACTTTACAGCGGCAATTAGACCTTGTAATTCGTTTTGTAGAGCTTCTGTGACATCATCTGAGGTCACTTTAATAGTGCGTGGCAAACCTGAAATCATATCCCTTCCCTTAATATCCATACTCAATCTTTCTTCTTTGGGTAAAAATTGCGCACTACCAATTTTAATTTTTACTTCTTCAGCCGTGCGCTCTCCAATAGCCATATTATATTTTTTCTTTATATATTCAGCAATGGCCGTATCATATTTATTTCCACCAATTCTCACAGAAGTATTAGCTACTATCCCTCCTAATGAAATAACAGCAATTTCACTAGTACCACCACCCATATCAACAATCATATGCCCAGAAGGAGAGCCAATAGGTATATCAGCTCCAATAGCCGCTGCAATAGGCTCTTTGATGATATAAGCCGCTTTGGCTCCAGCATTTAAAGTAGCATCTATTACCGCTCTTCTTTCAGTAGAAGTAATACCAGCTGGCACAGCAATCATAACCTCTGGACGGAATATTTTCATACCACCAACGGCTTTGTTTATAAAATATTTGAGCATGCTTTCAGTAGTGCGATAATCAGCAATGACACCATCTTTGAGTGGTCTGACAGCAATAATAGAATCAGGAGTACGACCAATCATTTCTTTGGCTTCATCACCGACCGCTAAAACTTTTTTATCCAAAACAGAAATAGCCACTACTGATGGCTCATGAATGACAATACCTCTCTTTGGAATATAGACCAAAGTATAAGTAGTCCCCAAATCTATCCCGATTTTCTTTATAAACATTTTTACTTATTGAATTTCTAAAATCCTACATTTTATTTTGCCACTAGGTAAATTTATTTCTACTTCATCATTGACTGATTTACCCATTAAAGCGTCACCAAATGGTGACTCCAATGAAATTTTACCTTGAGCTGGGTCAGCCTCGGTGCTACCAACAATAGTAAAAGACATAATCTGACCATCCTTATCAATTTTTACTTGGCAACCAACCTGTACTTTACCATTATTTTTACCTTTCTCAACTATAGAAGATGTCTTAATTAAATATTCCAATTCTAAAATACGACCTTCGACAAAAGATTGTTCTTCTTTAGCTTCTTGATATTCAGCATTTTCTGATAAATCACCCAATTCCTTGGCTGATTTTATTCGCTCAGATACTTGAGGTCTTTTTTCATTCTTCAGATGCTCTAATTCATCTTTGAGTTTACTTAGACCCTCATTAGTTAAAACTTTATTATCCATAACCAATTGTTTTTATTCAAAATTATTAGCAAATTAAATCTTACCAGATTATTGAGAAAAATACCACTCCATAAACTCTCTAGTAATAGTGACCGCCAAACCAATATCCCCACCCTCTTCTACTATCACGGCTGTTACAATCTTAGCATCTTCATAAGGAGCAAAGGCGGCCATCCACGAATGTGGCGTTTTATTTTTATTAAACTGAGCCGTACCAGTTTTTCCGGCTACATCGACTGCTACTGACTGTAGACTCTTAGCTGTACCATCGGTGATTGTCATACGCAGTCCCCTCCTGACAATATTTAAATTATCAGATGATACGACATTAGTCAAAAGTGGTCTTGGCTGGTAAATATCTACCCTATCCCCATTTTTTGTTTCTTTAATAAAATGAGGAGTATAAACTTGACCATTATTAGCGAAATAAGACATCAGTGTGGCCGCTTGCAGTGGTGTAGCTAACAAAAATCCCTGTCCAATAGATAAGTTATAAGTATCCCCCAAATACCATCTTTCACCAAAAGTACTTTCTTTCCACTCCTTAGAAGGAAGGAAACCCTTGGCTTCGGCAGGTAAATCAATATCTGTTGGCTCTCCTAGACCAAATTTTTTAGCATATTCTACAATTTTATCAGCTCCTAGGCCCAAATTTAACCATTGATTATTACCACCACCAATAGAATAAAAAAATGTGTTAACCGAATCAGCTAGGGCCCAATATATATTGGTCAGACCGTGTCCACCTGGACGCCAATCTGGGAAAAAATTAGCCCCGACTTGTACCCCTCCAGTACTATTGACTGTAAAATTAGTATCAATAATTTTTTCTTCTAAAGCAGCCGAAGCCATTACTAGTTTAAATACCGAACCCATAGGGTAAGTCCCCGATATAACTCTATTAAGTAATGGTAAATCCTCATCCTCGATAATATTTTTATATTCATCTTTATTTAAAACTGTAGTAAACATATTATTATCATAGTTTGGCAAGCTAACCATAGCTAATACTCCACCATCTTTGGCATCAAGTACTACCGCCGACATCTTTTTTTTATCATGTTGCTCGGCATTTTTCTGCATAATACTAAACAATTTTTCTTGGGCTTTGGCGTCTATAGTCAAAACCAGATCTGAACCATCTACCGGCTCAACCATAGATAAAATATTTTTCTCTCTAAATAAAGCATCTACTTCAACTTGTCTGACACCATCTTGACCTTTAAGAATATCTTCATATATAAATTCCAAGCCGGTCTTACCAATCCTATCATGATAATTATATTTTCTATTTTTTATATCTTCTTCAGTTATAACCCCTAAATAACCCAATGAATGCCCCATACCCAAATTGGTGAAATATTGTCTGCGAGGCTCGTAGGCCACATTAATACTAGGCTGATTTTCTGAAAAAATTATTAATTTCATAGCCAACTCATAAGGCAAATTTTCATACACCAATACCTTACCCAAACTAGTCTGCTCATTAAAAATTCTTCCTTCTAACTCCACTTTGGGAATTTCTAAAATATTAGCCAATTTGTTAAACAAATCTTGTTTTAATAATTCATCTGTTGGCAATATAGTAGTGTCAACGTAAAGAAAAAAATAAGAAATATTTTTTACTAGTAACCCACCAAAACGATCATACATCAAACCTCGATTAGCTTTAATAACATCTGATCTAATACGATTACCTTCGGCTACGTTTCTAAAATAACTACCTTTAACAGCCTGTAAATAAAAAGATCGACTAAATAATACCATCAAAAAAAAGGCAAAAAGAAAAAATAAACCCCTTATTTTCCTATCCTCAAAAAATCTACCTAATTGCTGAGTTTTGGCTACCAAACCAAAATCTAAATAATCACCACTCTTTTTTTGTTTAATAAAATCACCAATATTGGAGTCGCGTATTTGACCTTCTTGGATTTTAAAAGGATTGTTTTTCATGCTTCTTCAACCAAAAATTATAATAAATAAGATGCCAAAATATAAATAATAATATATCAATGCCTGCCATCTTGGCCGTAGGGATTATTAAAGTATTATCAAAAGTATAAAGGTCTAAATTAAAAATTAAATCACTAGCCCAAAATAACAACCAAAACAGAATAAAAGAAAATAAAGTAAGTAACATTATGGCCAAAATATTTTTAGAAGTTAAAATAGTTGTTTGTAGACCACTTAATATAAAAATAATTATTACAAATATCATGGCGTGTAAGCCAAAAACCCCAGTAAATGAATCTACGAAAAAACCAGCTAAGGTAGCAAACACATAGTGCACCCACTCTTTTTTATAATTAAAATAAACCAACAACATGGCGACTAAAAATGGTTGCAGTAATTGCCAACCATTATTATATAAATTGAGAAGCAAGAATAAAAAACTAGCTATAAGGAAAATTAATATCAGGTATAAATACCTCATAAAATTGTAATTACTGCTAAAGTATCTAGAGCTTCATAATTAATTAATGGTAAAACAGAAGCTTTTTTAAAAAGTTCTTCTTGCGAAAAATCAATATTTTCTATTTTACCAACTACCAAACCTGGTGGAATTTTTGGATCAATATCAGCACTGACTACAATATCATCTTTTTTTATCTCTTGCTCTTGAGGAATAAAACTAAGATCCATTACTAAACCTAAGGAGCCAGAGAGTATACCAGAAACATTTCTATCATCACCGACTTTAACAGCTAATTTTGAAAAATTATCTGTCAACAGACGAATTTTAGATGAATCAATACCTACCTCTATCACTTTAGCTATAATAATACCGCTACTAACTACTACGGCTTGGCCACTAACTATATTTTTATCACGGCCCCCATCTATTATTAATATATTGCGATTAGCTGGATCACGACTCAAGACATTAACCACCGCTAGACTATATTCATTTTTATTTTTCAAATCCAATAATTGATGTAAATCGTTATTTTCTTGTTCTAGCTCTTTGAGTTTATTATTCTCTACCAAAAGATTTTTGTAAGCCTCTTCTATATCATCTGGCGGCTGCAGTAATTTAGTATCAAATTTATTAGGTGTGAAACTATGCCTAAAAATTATACCCAAATCAAAAATTTGTCCGTTTTTAAACAATACAAACAAAATAATTATACTAATAAAAAGTAAAAAAAGTTTTAAATTTTCTCTTAACATCAGCTATCTTATCTAGCTTAATCCTAAATCTTTGGTAGAAGGAAGTAATATCTCTCTTAAATTTTCTAAATCATCTAATACTTTACCGGTGCCTCTGACTACGGCTGTTAGCGGTTCATCAGTAATATGCACTGGCATTTTAGTTTCTTGAGCTATCAAAACATCCAAGCCTTTAATCAAGGCTCCACCACCAGTTAAAACCATGCCTCTTTCATAAAGATCAGCTACTAATTCTGGTGGCGTATTTTCAATAGTGGTTTTTATATTTTCTATAATCAATTTTATCGGTTTAGTAATAGCCTCCCTAATATTAGCGTCTGTTATTTGGACCTCTTTGGGCAAACCAGTCAAAAGATCACGCCCACGAATAATAGCTTTTACTGGTTTATCACCCGGAATAATAGAAGCTATTTGTATTTTTATCTTTTCCGCACTATGTTCTCCTAAAAGTAAATTAAATTTATCTCGAGCATATTGGATAATAGCTTCATTGAGTTTATCGCCGGCCAATTTGAGTGATTTCCAAGATACCACACCACCGAGCGATATTACAGCAATTTCTGTAGTGCCACCACCAATATCTACAATCATAGATCCTGAAGCTTCTTGAATTGGCAAACCAGCGCCAATCGCTGCCGCCATTGGTTCTTCTATTAGTAGTACTTCTGAAGCGCCAGCTCCCATCACAGAGTCCTCTACGGCTTTTCTTTCTACTTCAGTCACATCCAAAGGAATACCAACCACTACTCTAGGCCGAGGCATAAAAGTAAATGATTCTTTATGCACTTTTTCAATAAAATGCTTAATCATTTTTTCTGTTACTTCAAAATCAGAGATAATACCATCAACTAATGGTCTAGTAACTGTAATATGCTGAGGAGTTTTTCCAAGCATCACCTTAGCATCATCACCCACAGCCACAATTTTTTCTGTACGATTGTTAATAGCCACAATAGAAGGCTCATTAATCACAATACCCTGATCTTTGACATAAACCAAAATATTGGCCGTGCCTAGGTCAATACCAATATCTTTGGAAAAATTTTTAAAAAGTCCTTTAAACATTATCTGTAGCTATTAATTATACCCCCTTGTCTTACCATTTTTGAAGAAATTTTGCAAATACAAATTTTAATAAGCTTTAGCAAATAAAACTCTTTGTTTTGATGGTTTTTTGCTATAAACACAGAATCCTTTTTCGATTTTTTGATCAAATGGCAAACATCGTATAGTACCCTTAGTTTCTTCTTTAATTTTATTTTCTGTCTCCGCTGTGCCATCCCAATGAGCCAAAACAAAATTATTATTATCAATTTCTTTGACAAATTCTTCCCAAGTATCTACAGTTTTGGTATGTTGAATTCTAAAATCTAAAGCTTTTTGATAAAGTTCTGCTTGCATGTCTTTTAATTCGTGCTTGATAGTTTTGGCTAAATCATTAATTTTTACCAAAGTCTTACTACTATTATGTCGACACACCAACATCACAGAATTATTATCCATTTCTCTTTGACCAACCTCTAATCTAATCGGTACACCTTTTTTCTCCCACTCATTATATTTAACTCCGGTACTGATATTATTTCTAGTATCAATCTCTGACTCTCTAACTCCTAATTTTAATTTTTTGACAAAATTTAAAACTTCAGTATTATCTTCTTTTTCTTTCAAAATAGGAATCACAACTACTTTAATAGGAGCTATCTCTGGAGGCAAAACCAAACCTTTGTCATCACTATGAGTCATTATTAATCCTCCTATAATACGAGTGCTCATTCCCCAGCTAGTTTGCCAAACATATTGAAAATTATTTTCTTTATCCAAAAATTTAATATCAAAAGCTTTGGCAAAATTTTGACCTAAATTATGAGATGTACCTGATTGGAGAGCTTTGCCGTCTTGCATCATAGCCTCAATAGTATAAGTATGTAGAGCGCCAGCAAATTTTTCACTGTCTGATTTTTTTCCCGATACTACATCCATAGCTAATTTATTTTTCACCAAATCTACATAGACTCTAAGCATTTTTTTGGCTTCCTTTTCAGCTTCTGATTTACTAATATGACAGGTATGACCTTCCTGCCATAAAAATTCTGAAGTACGTAAAAATGGCCTAGTGCGCATCTCCCAACGCATGACATTGGCCCATTGATTTATCAAAACTGGCAAATCACGCCAAGATTTTACCCACTGTGCGAAACTATTATTGATAATAGTTTCTGAAGTGGGGCGTATAATTAATTCCTCTTCTAGTTTAGCACTCTCATCTACTACAATATTACCCTGCCCATCATTTTTTAATCTATAATGAGTAACTACTGCACACTCTTTGGCGAAACCCTCAACATGTGACGCTTCTTTATTAAAAAAAGATTTGGGAATTAACAAAGGGAAATACATATTTTGATGTCCAGTAGATTTTATTTTTTTATCTAGAGCATTTTTAATATTCTCCCAAATAGCATAACCATATGGTTTGATGATCATCGTACCCTTAACTGGACCATATTCCGCCAAATCAGCTGCTTCTATAACATCCAGATACCACTTAGAATAATCTTCTGATCTAGCTGTGATTTTATTGTTGTTATTCATATTTAATCTTTTAATAAATTGCTAATGCGATTTTTTTCTGCCTCTAAAATTTCGCCATCATAATCCCCATTATGAGCAGTTTGGCCATCATAGCAAGCGCCTTTTTGATCAAGATGCAAAGAAAATTCCCAAGCGTCGTCTAGCTCTTTAATATAGACATGTAAACGAGGAAATTCGCCACTGTCCAAACGTCTGGAAAAACTCTGCTTATTTTTATGCGGGTGATAGCCAATTTGTCTAGTTAAAGCTAATATATTATATTTATTATTGTTTATTAAAAATTTCATCCAGTTAGAAATTTACTTTATTAATTATATAAACCAAGATTTGATAGCTGTCCAAATACTAGGTCCATAAATTTTAAAATCCCTTAAGGTCACGGCTATTAGAATAGTTACTAAAATAATAAAACCACTATTATGTATCCAAGCTTCCACTTTTTCATTTAATTTTTTACGAGTAGCAGCTTGAGCTAAAATAAACATGGCCCGTCCACCATCTAAAGCTGGAAATGGGAAAAAATTTATCACTCCTAAATTTATAGACAGTATAGCGGCAAAATAAACAATATTTATAAAACCAAGTTTTACAACATCACCAGTTACTGCAGCTACAGCTAGCGGCCCACCAAAACCCTCAGCCAATTTGCCTCTGGTGATAAGATCAGCAATCAAATGATAAAGAGCCTTAATAATACCAGTTATCATAGAAATAGTTACTTTAAATCCTTGGCTAATACTACCAAAAAACCCATAATCTACAATTCCCGTCTCACTAATACCTACTCCCAACATCGACTCATCATATCCTTCTAATTTTTCATGTTTTAGATTGTAAGTCATTTTTTGATTATCGGTTTTTAAGACTGACAACTCTATATTTTCTCCTCTTAAAAACTCCAATTGGGCATAAACTTCTTCATAATTATCAAAAGACTGCCCGTTGACCTCTAATATTTTATCCCCAATTTCTAAACCAACTTTATTAGCTGGGCTTCCTTTGGCCACTTGTAAAATAACCACATTTTTATCCCGGATATTTTTATCTCCCATATCCTTACTAAGCTCTTGAGGAAAACCAAGCATAAACACCACTGATAACAAAACAAAAGCTAAAACAAAATTCATCAAGACCCCAGCTGACACTATAATCAATTTTTTCCAAGCTGGCTGATTAATGAAACTTCTAGGATCATCAAGACCTTCACCTTGTTCACCTTTTATTTTTACAAAACCACCCATTGGTATCCAATTAATAGAATATTTAATCCCCTTTCTTTTCCAAGCAAAGATCTTGGGTGGAAAACCAATGGCAAATTCCTCGACATCAACCCCTAATTTTACAGCGCTAACAAAGTGTCCTAGTTCATGGACTAGGACCAAAAGGCCTAAAATTAAAATAAATATAATAGCTGTTTCCATAAATTAAATTGTCATTATTTCTTTTTCTTTATTATCACTAATCTGTTTTATTTTTTCATTGTATTGCTTAATTAACTCATCTAAGTCTTTTAAAGCATTAAATTTTTCATCTTCCGAAATTTGTTTAGTTTTTTCCATAGAGATAATTGTCTCTTTCACTTTTTCACGATTATTTTTTAAAGTAACCCGAGACTCCTCAGCTTTTCTATGTAAAATTTTTACTAATTCCTTGCGAGATTCCTCAGTCAGTGATGGAAAATTTAATCGAACTAAATCCCCATCAACTATTGGATTAACGTTTAAATCAGCTTTATTTAAAGCTTTTTCTATATTAGCCAAAATACTTCTATCCCAAGGTTTGATGATTATACTTTGTGGTTCAGGAGTAGTAATAGACGCTAATTGCAAAAGCTCAGAGCTAGTACCATAGCTCTCCACTAGTATATTTTCTACTAAAGCTGGTGATATCCTACCTGTCCTAAGAGAAGAAATATCTTCTTGAAAAAAACTAATTGTTTTTTCAAATTGACTGAGATGATTTTCTATTAAATTATTCATATGCTTATAGTTATCTTTATTGTTGAATTTGATAAGCCCCGAGATATAAAAATCTATTATCCCTAGAAAAAGACAAGGAACGGGCGCTATGATTGGTTGGTAAATCACTAATACTCCAATTAGCACCATTGTCTATTGAATGATAAAGAGCAGCTGAGGTGCCATAAAATAGTTCATTAGTATTTTTTGGATTGACTAAAACTGAGAAAATGGCTTCATAGCTATTTGGTGGTGTTAATAGTTTTATTTGCTTCCACATTGGTCCATATTTATCTTCTATTAACCTATAAATAGAGCCGTTGTTGGCATAAATAAGCGCATCAGCCACACTCCTATCCAAGCTAGCTGTGATCACTGTGGCTGCTCCTCTCACTTGAGCTAACTTCAAATATTTACTTTCAATTTCAAAATTTCTTATTTCTTGCGTAGTCAAAGCTTCACAAGTTTGCCTATTTTTTTCTTCTTGAGCACTTTTTAATAGTTCATTTTGTCTAGTAGCATCATCAACACCTTGAATAATCTCCGCACTTTCTTCCCTGGTTAAAAGCTGGCAAGTCAACAAAAATTTTTCTGCTTCTCTAGCGGCTAGAAATTCTTTAAATGTTATATCTTCATCTACTTCCGTTCTATCGACACGATAATCTAAAAGATTTTTCCAAGTTAGACCATCATCTGGGCTTCTAAAAATACCCAAATTTTCTGTGACAGAATAAACTACTCGACTAGCTTCATCTTCAACGACAAAAATATTTTTGACATTATCTTCAAAACGCTTGCTAGCGTCCCAACTAGCCCCATAATCCTCACTACGCAAAAGTGATCCTTTTGAAGTACCAGCAAAAACTATATTATTATCATAATAACTAATAGCTAAAGAAGAAATATATATGCCTGGACTGGGTTCAAAATAAACTTTATCCCAAGAGCGTGAACAATCAGTAGTTTTATAAATAGCATTGTGTACGGCGGCAAAAATAGTGCAATTCACCTCTGGGTCAACCGCGATATCATTGACTGTGCCTAAGCCTGCTAAAGTTCTGGTCCAGCCTTCACCATAATCATAGCTATAAAATATACCATCATGCAAAGTACCCAAATAAATAGCGCTGTCATCCAAAGGATCATAAGTCATAACCGTCACACTGGAGGCATCAAAAGTAGCTACTTGGTTACCTAATGTATAAATGGTATTCATTTTACTCCAAGTGGCTCCTAAATTATCACTTCTAAAAAATCCACCGGTCAGTTCTGCGGCTGGTCCTTTTGATTTATTAGACAAGCTAATACAACCTGATAAAAATAATGGCAAGATAAGAAGTAAAACTGATAATTTTTGTTTTGGCATATTTTTATTTAATACTTAAAAATAAATTTTCCCACACTAACTGTGGTGATATATTATAATTTAATTTCTCTTTAGCTTTATTTAGTGACAACAAATTATCTATTAAACTTTGTTTATCTAAACTTTTAGCTAATTCCTTTATTTCTTGATCGTAAATTTCATTAATTATAGACCGATTAAGTTTGGTCCATAAAATATCTCTCAAAAATAGTTCCAGCAAGTCTAAATATTCTTTGGTTAAATTACCTAGCTCATACAATTTATAAGCTGGATATTCTTTTTTTAATATAGCAAACCACTTATCAAGCGCCTGCATATAATAAAAAGTTCCACCCGCTAACATCTTGAGTATAAAATTGGAATTTTTTTTGAATTGTTCCATATTATCGGACATCAGTTTTAAAGCCAAACCCGGGCGACCAAAAGAAAGATTAATTATTGTTTCTTTTTCTTTGGCTGAAAAATCATAATTTTTTAACCATGCCGTCATATCCGTTTTAGTTAAAGCCTTAAACTTTATAAGTTGGGCTCTAGACATAATAGTAGCTGGCAAATTAACAACCGAATTGGCAATCAATATAATAGTAGTATTAGCTGGCGGCTCTTCTAAAGTTTTTAGCAAAGCATTGGCACTAAAAAGATTAATGGCTTCTGCCCCGTAGACAATAGCTATTTTTCTATGCCCGCTAAAATTGGACATAGCTATTTTATGTAAAAAATTCCGAATATTATCCACGCTCAAATCTTCTCTATGTCCGACCTTATAAATATCCAAAAAAATACCACGATTTATCATCTGACAATGTTCACATTTTTCACAAGGTCTGACTTTATCATCAAGACAAAAAGTACTTTTAACAAAATAATCCACAATTGTTTTCTTACCCAAACCAGCTGGACCATAAAATAAATAAGTATTAGCCAATTTGTCTTGACTAATAGTTTCTTGTAAAAATTCTAACTGCTTTTTATGACCATAAATAGGCCACTTATATACCTGTGACATTACATATAAAATACCATTTTTGAGACTAAAAATCAACCCATAAGTAAAATAAAAGAACCGCCGCCACGTCTGACGTGGCGGCGGCCAAAATGCCTTTATCCCTGATGGGACGACTTAGGCCTCGGCCCTAGACCGAGCTTCCAGCTGAAGCTGGGAGTAGCGGTCGGCCGAGATCTCGGTCATGTGTTCGGGCTCCGCGCTACAGCGAAGCTGATGCGGCTCAGAGCCACCAGGATCATGAGCTCCCACAAAACCAGAACAATCCTCATAGGGGCACTTAGCACCAATGTAAGCGCCCTTCCAGAGCTGTTCCATAGAGCAAGCCTCCTGCGTTACAGAGTGGTGATCCAGGCAACATAACCCTTGATCAGGTCCGCTTGTGTGGTCAAAATCCGACGAGCTTCGTGTTGCGCTACTTTCTCATAGCGCAACTGACTACTCCCGACCGGAACACTCAAGCGATAGAAGAGATTGCTAGCCCCCTCTCCGCCATCTTTCGGTACTTGATCGCAGATCAAATACCAACCAGTACCTTTGAGACCAAATTCCATCCTAGGCTTCCTTTCTATGGTTTTGAGAGACCTCAGTCTCTCCAGTGAACAAGGCCGGACAAAAATCCGAATTTGATTACTATAAATAAAAAACAGCTTTCTGTCAATCAGAAACCTGTTAATATAATTGATATAAATAACTAAAGTCTAGCGTCTAAAGCTTTATTGACCAAAGCATCTGCTTCTTTGTTATATTCTCTTCGGATATGACTAAAACTAATTTTTTTAAATTTCAAACTAAGATTATAAACTTTAACAAATATTTTAGCTAATTCTTTGTCTTTAACTTTATATTCTTTATTCATTTGTTTAACCACCAACTCACTATCCAAAAAACATTCCAAATTTTGTATATTATTTGATAAAGCTAAATCTAAGCCTTTCAGCAAAGCTTGATATTCTGCTTGATTATTGGTCGTCTGACCAATATATTGAGAAAAATCGGCTATTTTATTTTTCCCATCATATATCACACCACCAATAGCGGCTGGGCCTGGGTTACCCCTAGCTCCACCATCTGTAAAAAGTCTAGCCATTCTTTTTTATATCTTTAATCATTAATTGAATTTCCCGATTACCATTCCATTGATTAATACTCAAATTATACACGATATCAATTTTATCCCCCAATTCTAATTTCACATTACCCAGACCAAAAGCAATAGCTCCTTTTTTCTTATTGCCTTTGGAAACTTCCAATTTTAAATGTTTGCCGTCATTTCCCACCTGACGAATACTAGTAATTGCTAAACCACTAGATATAAATAATGGTTCTGGATTCATCTGACCATAAGGACGGAATCTTTCCTATAAATCCACCAAATCCCATGATATATCTTCAAAATCTATCATTAATTCTATATCTAATTTACTTTGAAATTCTACGCCTTGCAATTTTTGAGTCGCCAACTCTTTCATAATCTGAACAAAAGTTTCTCTTTTCTCTGGATCCATAGAAAAACCACAAGCCTGAGGATGTCCACCATATTTTATCAACAAATCTTCATGAGCTTGCAACGCCTCAATAATATTAAACTCTGGAATACTGCGACCAGAACCAACAATGTTGTTTTCCACCTTGGTCATCACAAACACTGGTCGAGCATAATCACGAGCTAATCTGCCAGCTACCAAGCCTGTCAAACCAGACGACCAGCTGGGGTCATAAAAAACTAGTAAAGGATCATTTTCATCTATAGTCTGCGCTTTGGCCTCACGTACAATACGCTCAGTCAATTTTTGCCTATCTAAATTTGATTGATTAAGCTCTTGAGCTAGTTTTGTAGCCTTAGCCTCATCTTCTTCAATCATTAAATAATATGCTAAATTAGCATGATCCATTCGTCCAGCCGCATTAACTCTAGGTGCCAAAGAAAAACCAATAGCTCTAGTATCAATTTTATCAATTTCTAAATTAGCTACCTCTATTAATTTTTTCATGCCCAAACGGCGAGTTTTTTTCAAAACTAGCATACCATATTTGAGTAGTGTCCTATTTTCTCCTAGTAGTGGCACCATATCAGCCACCGTGGATAAGGCTACCATATCTAAGAGCCATTTTTCACTACCTTCTTTTTCTTTATCAGATAAATCATTTTTAACATGAGACAGCAAAGCTTGAGCTAATTTAAAAGCTACTCCACCACCAGCCAAATATTTAAAAGGATACATTTCTCCTTTAACTTGCGGATGGATGATAGCTAAAGCCTTGGGCAAAGTATCGGGAATAGTATGATGATCAGTAATAATAACATCTATGCCTTTTTGATTGGCCAAATCTACCTCCTCCAAATTACTAATACCACAATCGCAAGTAATAATCACTTTAGTTTTACCCGCCAATTCTTCAACCGCTTTTTTATTGAGGCCATAGCCTTCTTTTTCCCGATGAGGCAAATATACTTCCACCTGAGCTCCTAAATCTTTGAGCACAGAGCGAAGTATAACCGATGAGCTAACTCCATCAGCATCATAGTCTCCATAGACAGTAATAAGTTCTTGTTCTCTAATAGCTTTATATATCCTCTGGCAAGCCTTCTCCATATCCTTAAACAGATGAGGATCATGGACGTCTTTACTATAATCAGGACTCAAAAATTCATCAATCTCATTTTGAGTTTTAAGATTTCTATTAAACAATAATTGAACTACAATCGGATGTAATTCTGGAAATTTATCTATAAATTCCTGACTAGGCTTTTGAGGTAATCTCCAAATATATGACATAGAAAATAAAATCACGTATTTAACGTGATAATATTGTATCAGTAATTACTATGTTTTGACAAACAGGCCTATTTTATCTTAATGACTTTTATAGTACGGCCTTTTTTTCGAGGCGTTTCTTTGAGCGGCTCGGTTTTTACTTTTTCTACTTCAGATGTTTTAACTTTTATTTCCGGAACAGTTTTAATCTCTATTTTTTCCTTTACCTCTGCTATTATTTTAGTTTTTTTTGTTTTGGAGTGTTTCAATTCCTGTTTAAGAAACCACAAAGCAAAGGCCAATAGAAAAAGACCAGCTAAGATTAAAAGAAAAAATGGATTATCAAAATTAAAAAAAGACACCTCTGGCTGATTGGTAGTTTTGTAATCATTTAAAATTACTCCCACTTCTTGGTTGAGCTCATTTAATTTATTTTCTGTATTGACCAAATTGTTTATAATTTGGTCCTCAGCTTGGGCTAATTTTATTATTTGCTCAGACATTTTATTGTTTTCTCAGCTATATTAATTATTTCACCTTCGGGAGCCAATAATATCTTTGTTCCTTTGGGTTTTTGCAAATTTTTCATAATCATAGACCTAATAGTATTATTAGCAGCTACTGGCCCAGTAAAAACAATGGCATCTAATTTTTTACTCATCGCTAGATAAGAGGCTATATAGCGACGAATATCATAAATATAAATATCCAAAGCCAACTTAGCAGCCTGCCTTTGGTCTTTAGTAAATTTTAAAATATTTTTATAGCCAGCTACTTTGTAGCCGCTAGCCAATAATATATCTCTTAAATCAGCTAAACCAGCTAGACCTAGTAGACCGGATTTTTTATTTAAAAGTTCGCTAATATTAGACAAAGACATCTTTGCCTCGCTGGCCAAATAAAATACTACGCTAGGTGGCAAATCTCCACTACGAGTAGACATAGTCAAACCTTCATTGGGCGAAAAACCCATACTAGTATCTTTGACTTGACCGTCTAGATACCAAGTGATACTGCCGCCTGAGCCCAAATGACAAGTTATTAATTTTAATTTATCTACTTTTTTATTCAAAACCTTGGCGGCATAATTTGTGGCTGCTTCATGACTAAGACCATGAAAGCCATATTTTCTAATTTGATATTTTTTATAATAATCAATAGGTAAAGAATAAAGATAAACCGCCTCTGGTAAACTGTGATGCCAAGCTGTGTCAAAATTAACTGCTATTTGAACACGAGGCCAAGTATCTTTTACTAAATGCATTAATTCCAAAGCATTGGGATTATGAAGTGGAGCTAGCTTATTATATTTTTTGATATTTTTCAAAAAAGAAATATTGACTATAGTAGTGTCTGTAAATTCTTCTCCGCCGTGAACCATTCTAAAACCTACATATTGTATATCAAAATCTTTTATTAACTCATAAATATAATGCCACCAATTTTTCAAACTATAAGGAGCTTGATGATTTATTTTTTTGTTATTATAAATCAAAACACTTTTATCACCTTGTAAACATATAGAGCCGCTTAAAACTTGCTTAGATATTTTTTTCTGTCTAAGACCTGATAAATTGGCCAATTCAAAAACAGCAAATTTTAAACTGCTACTGCCATTATTTAAGACTAATAAATGTTTTTTCACCCGCTAGAAATTAATTATTATATTCTATCATTATATTTCTAAATCTATTATGCCACAGCTAAGTAGCCCAGCGGCATTAGCCTCATCAGTATCTAAATGAATACTAGTAGAGTAATTACCAACCCGAGCAGTAATTTCTCTAATCTCCATAGCTCGAGGACCTTTGACTGTTGCTTTGAGCTTTTGGCCATTTTTTATTTTCCATTTTTTGGCCTCTTCTACGGAAATATGAAGATGACGTTTAGGTATTATTATACCGCTTAGCAGTTTGACGCTGCCCTTGGGACCTTTTAAGGTCACGCCGCCCGGAGAATCTTTGAGATCACCAGAAATACGAAATTCAGGTTTGACTCCTAAAATTCTAGCATCAGTCAAAGCCAACTCTATTTGAGTTTGAGCCCTGACTGGACCCACAATACGCATAGTCAAAGTTCCTTTAGGCCCCTTAACTTCTACTCTGTCACTGGCGGCAAACTCACCTGGTTGAGATAATTCTTTGATAGCTTTCAGCTGATAGCCACGACCAAAGAGCTTGTCGAGATGGGCTCTGGAAATATGCAAATGTCTAGCTGATATTTCTGCTTTAACTTTTTTCATATTAAGATTTCTTTTTACTCTTAACAAATTTTATGATAAATAAAATCAATAACACAACAATTATTATACTCCCCAGAACAATTGTATATAATAGTATAGAATTATAGTCTGGAGATCTACTATCAAGATATTTTGTTATCCAATGTGGTTCAAAATCATCTTCTACAACGGGAATATTTTCATTACCCCATTCTTCAATTGTTTTGGCTAAAGCTTTTTTTATAAAATTCATAACTATAAATTATGTTTGTTCAAATCTCTAGAAGTTAATAAGCCTTCTTGAGCACCAATTTTCATAATTACTGAATTACTATTTATAATCCCCAACTTTAGAGCTTTTTCCAAATTCCAATTATATTTTATAATACCCGCTGTCAGTCCTGAACCAAATGAATCACCAGCTCCTGTAGTATTGATACCTTTTTTCTTTAAAGCGGCTCTAAAATATATTTTTTGTCCATCATAAATATAAGCTCCCTTGTGGCCATCAGTTATAACTGTTAATTTTTGACCATAGTGATGTAAAAATTTCAAAAGACTATTAATATTATCTTTAGTGGCTTTGCCTTGGACACTCATCACCAGCTCTAAGGCCTCATCACGATTGACATCAAAAACAGCAGTCTGCTTCATGTATTTAGCCAAGCCTCTTAAACCTAATTTTAATTGATCAGTACCCGGATTCCAAACAACTTTTATATTTTTTTTCTGACTATGCTCAAATAATCTATTTAAGCCCGACTTAAAATTACCAGACAAAGAAGTCAAATAAAGCCAGGGGGTATTTATTTTTTTGATGACTGCTGGACCGAGATCAATTTTAGTATTAGCACCACGATAAGCAAAAATAACATGCTCTTTAAATTTGCCAACATTAATAACCGATGAAGTGCCTGTTTTTAATTTTTTTTGAATCTGTACTAGATTGGTAGAAACTTTTTTACTTTTAAGATAGCTCAGTAAATCTTTACCAACCAAGTCATCACCAATAGACAAAATTGCCTGTGTCTTAATACCTAGAGATGCTAAACCTACGGCTACATTCATGCCACCCCCACCATAAACAAAATATACTTCTTGGCTATAAACTTTGGCGCCGTATTCAAAAGCAATTAATTTTTGACGAAGCAAATCATTCTTATTATCTATAATCAACATATCATCCGTATAAAACATAATATCACGAGTTGCCCCGCCAATAGTGGTAATTTTATTTTTCAACATTTTTGTTTTTAAATATAACGATTATATTCTTTGACCTTATCCATTATCATTTTGGTGATGTAAAGGAAAATAGTAAACATCCCTCCGACAAAAAACATTTGCCCTTTAATACCAACATCAAAAATAGCTAATTGTTGAACAATAGTAATAGCCACTAAAATTCCTAAAACAATTACTGCCAAAAAAAGGAGCATTACTAAAGTAAAAATTAATTCTACTACTTTGTGTAAAGACATGAAATTTATTTTAATTATTTAATTATATTATAACAAAAATAAAGACAATTAGCTAATGTCTCTAAATTTTATAATATGATAACCAGCTACCGCCATAGCTACTCCCACATTAAGAGATTCTTTGATGCCATTCATAGGCAAAGAAATGGTGGCATCTACTTGTTTTAGCATTGCTTTAGATACACCTCGTACTTCGTTACCAAGCAAAAGTGCCAGGGGAAATTTGGCTTTGAAATCTAAATAATTTATAGCAGTCTCTCCAGTTTCCAAAGCTATAATCCTAAGGCCTTCTTTTTTTAATTTTCTTACTAAATAAGTCAAGCTTTTATAATACTGCCAATTGACAGTCTCTTCTGCTCCTAAAGCTACTTTGGAAATTTCTTTTCTAGGAGGCTGGCCGCTGTAGCCAGTTAAAAATACAGTATCTACTCCCAGGGCATCAGCTGTTCTAAAAATAGTACCAATATTATATAGACTGCGTATATTGTGAGCGATAATATAAAAATTATTATTGGTCCTCATGAAAAACTTCGTCTTTTTTCTCTTTCATAAAACCCAGCCAATCCTCAAAAGCCGCTACAAAAAGTTTGAAAGGCGCTTCAATTATATAATCCATAATAAAAGCGAAAAGATTAATACTCTTAAATTTAGTGGACATCCAACGTCCAGCGGAAACAATCGGCAGAGCAAAAAAGTTTATAAAAAACGATAAAACACCTTCTTTTTTATTCTCTACCATCAATTCTTTAGCGGTTGATCTAATACGGATGGAAAAGAAACTAACCGCTGTCAAGAAAAATAAAAATATTCCTCCACTTAGTAAATTAAAATTCAAACGTCTAAGGAAATATACAATCGCTCCAAAAACTACAATATAAAGAACTGTATACATAAAATAATAAAATACTTGATAACTAAGATTTTTATTATATTTAGTTTTTAACTGACACAAAATAGATTTCTCTGGCTGATTATAAACCACATTATGCAAACTATCTAATATCAATTCAGTATTTTTATCACCCAGCGGTTTGATAGTCAAAGTGACTAAAAACATCAATAAAGGTGGAAATAATATATTGATACCTAAGTTGGTATAATTTATTTCTTTTACCACATACATTTCATATGGAAATTCCAAAAGTAATGCCAACATTGCTTTGGTAATAAAAATATAAATAATAGCTCTGACTGAAGCACGAGATATCCTATTTCTAATGCTTTTATATTTTCTATTAATCAATATTTTGGCTTCCGACTCCAATTTGTCTGGATTGGCCAAGAGTTCTTTCATATTACTACCATGTTCCAAAATCAATTCGTGAAGAATCTTAAAAGTAACTATTGGTTTTTTGATTGACTTAAGTATTCGACGTTGGTAAGGGTGCTTAACATGATACTGAATATTTTTATAAATGGCTGGCAAATGACTAGCCATCACCTTGATAGTATCGGCGTCGGCATTTAGCCACTCATCATAAAATAAATTCAAAAGATGAAATGATATAATGGTATCATCTGATTTAACTATAGCTTTATGAATAGAAATATATAATTGTAGATTCTTTTCTCTGATATTTGGATCATCATCGCCTTTGAGTTTGACGCGTGGTTTGGTAATCTGATACATAGTCTCGATGACCGCATCATCAATATCTTCTGGATTAAGTAAAATATCTATTTCACAAGCTTCCACACCAATCAACCAATCAAAATATTCTTTGATCTCATCACCATGATAGAGATCATTCATCAACAGAAATAAATCATTGTATTTTTCAATAATCTTTTCTATTTGGCCAATTCTATATTCAGGTATGATTTTATTTGGTAAATAACGAGAGCGGACCAAATCTTCTACCAAAGCCTGAGCAATATTTGGTTTGAGAGTCTCCATAATAAAACGACGTTTCAAATTTCTCTCAATAGCAAAACGCCTGAGGAGATGAATCTCTTTAAAATCAACAGTATTTCTAAGTTTTTCATAGAGGGCTGAAAAATGGCTAGCAATTTCTTCAACTTCTATTAAATTTTCTTCTTGAGCCAAAAGCTCCTTTTTTTTATAAATCTGTTCTAATTTTTTATAAAGTAGAATGATTTCATCAGATATTTTCATAGCTCTAATATACCATAAATAAGCAATTTTTTCAATCTAAAATATAACATAAAAATTATATAAAGGCAAATGACTTGCTTTAATAAAAATATTATGTTAAACTAGCAACATGAATGAAAAAGAGCTAATAAAAAAAGCTGGCCTAAAAATAACCAAAGCTAATATTTCGGTTTTTCAAGCTCTAAAAAATAACAGTCGCCCTCTCTCCGCTAAAGATATTTTCTCCGGCTTAAATAAAAAAATAAACTTAGTTTCCATTTATAGAATACTAGAACGTTTTTCCTTGGCTGGGCTAATCAATGAAGATACTATCAATACCGCCCGGCAAGAAAAAATCTACCACCTCTCCTCTACTCACCACCATCACCTACTTTGCCAAAAATGCCAAAAAATATTCTGTATTCCCTGCCAACTAAAAATTGATTTACCAAATAATTTTAAATTAATAAAACATCAAGTCCAATTAGCCGGCTTGTGTAATAAATGTAAATAAAAATATGATACTTACTTATATTATTATTGCCACCTTAGCTGTCAGCTTACTTTCCCTGATAGGCATTAGCCTTTTTTTCAAAAGAAAATATTCTCAAAAAATAATGGAAGCCACTGTTTCACTAGCTGCGGCTGTCTTACTAGGTAATGTATTTTTTCATATGTTGCCAGAAATAGTTGAAGAATCAATACATGAAGGTTTTGATTTCCAAATATTTTCTGTTTGGATGCTCGGCTCAATAGTTTTTTTCTTTTTTACAGAAAAATATTTACATTGGCACAACTGCCGTCATCAGCAAGATCATGAAGAACACCAACATGATGAAAAATGTGTCCATCCCATGGGCATTAATATCTTAATAGGTGATGGTTTGCATAATCTAATAGATGGTATGGCGATTGCTGCTTCTTTTATGTTGGACGTTCAACTAGGTGTTTTAGCTACTTTAGCTATTGTCTTACATGAAATACCACAAGAAATTGGTGATTTTAGTTTATTACTTTATGCTGGTTATACTAAAATCAAAGCTCTATTTTGGAATTTAGCCTCTGCTCTCATGGCTGTCATAGGCGGTATACTTACTTATTTTTATGCTCAAAATGATTATACTCAACTGATATTAACCACTATTGCCGCTGGTAGTTTCTTGTATATTGCTATGAGCGATATAATGCCACATCTTCATAATGAAAAAAATAAGCACTATAAATCCCAAGTAGTATGGTTTATTATTGGCTTGATTTTGATATATTCTGTCAATAAATTCATGACTTTTGGAGATATTCATGCTTAAGGTCTTGACAAAATAAAAATTATGTGGTAGGGTATTAATAATTTACAATAAATATCATTCAATGAGGCTTTGAAGGATTGTCTGTATCTGGACGCTTGGACAATCTGGAGCTAGTAGCGTAACCGGCATTGCGTAATAAATCTCAATATTGAGAGCTTAATTTACAGAAATGCCTGAAAGGGTATTTTTTTGTAAACTAAGTTCTTTACCAAAATAAGAGAAGCAGTGAGGCGAAGAAGGATTGTCTGTATCTGGACGCTTGGACAATCTGGAGCTAGTAGCGTAACCGGCACTTTTGCTGTGTTATACTTAGCCAAAACGCCTCTTTGAGGTGTTTTGTGTTACCCAAAAACAGGGAGTGTGAATACTATGAGCCCCCAACACCGGCGGAATATCAAGATTGTGCAAGAGCACATTGCCCGGCTCAACGAAAACCTGGACTACGATACCAAGGTATTGTATCGGCAGGTCAGGTTTGCGACGCGTCACCTGAACGAAGATGAACTGGCCAAAGCCCTACAGAAAGGCCTGTCTGACTGAAATCAGCTTCATCGGCGACACAGGAGAGACTGAGTGAGGCGAAGACGGATTGTCTGTATTTGGACGCTTGGACAATCCTGAGCCAGTAGCGTAACCGACACTTCAGCTAGGAGCAAAACCATGAAGAAGCGCGTTTTCATCTTCGACAGCGACCCGGATACGGCCATGACCATGGCCTTTGGCCTGGAGTCCGAAGGACATGAAGTCCTGACCAACATCGAGCAGGTTGACGGCCAGATCTACAGAGCTCAACTCGACACCACGAAGGTGATCCGCAAGATGCTGAACTGGGATCCTCTGCCTGACGTGATCATCATCGAGTGTCTGGATGTCGACAGTGAGAGGTTCATGGAGATTCTCACCTCTGCTGGCGTGCACATCACCACCCTGGCTATGAGCCACCGCTACCCCAACACCAAGATCGAACGGCTGATGAGCGAGTATGGGGTCTTCTGTATGCCCAAACCGCTCAATGTCGGTCGTCTGGTTGACTACGTTCACCAGTTGAGCATGGCCAACCACTGATCATACAACTGGGGGGTGAGACTCCCATTGTATGAAAGGAGGTGGCATAATGCATTACGAAGTGATCTTCATGGGGCTGGCGCTCCTGGATCTGTTCTGGTGGCTCAGGAAGTAGCCAGACACTAGTCTTATTGTCTTCTCTTGCGTAGCTGTATAGAGCTACCAAAAAACTGCCCCTAGAGGGCAGACCGGGGCTCGTCACTTCAACACTCCCCCCAGTTGTGTGACGAGCCCCACCTTTATTTTCATAACTTATCTATTGACAAAAATAAAGAAATATACTTGAATTAAGTGTTATTTTATGTATAATGAAATTAGCATAACAGTTCTCTAACAACACGAATCGCAGTAAGAGCAAAACGCCAAGCAAAACGCCACTAAGGAGGCGCCGCATGTTTGAAAAAATCGTCGTCAAATTGATCGGCGTCATCCTGATGCTGGTCTTAATCACTGGTTGTGGTTACAGCTACCACCCACAGTTTCGTGACACCACTGTCATCCCTGACAGTACCAAGGTCTTCGTTGTAGATGGTAAGAGCTACCGGTGTGTCAACAAAGACGGCACCTGGCGTTGCGAAGCTATTGCTGATGCAGAAGCAAGAGTCCAGAACTCGGTCTTCAACACCAAGAATCTGGATGCGAAGAACCCTAACCCGCAGAGAGGTAATCGCTAATGCGAAACACATTCATGTTTCTCGCGTGTCTCGGCCTGATGCTACTCGCTAGCACAGTTGCACAAGCCAAGGCCAACTTCGTTCCTATCAACCAGACTCCTGATGGTGTCCTGATCTTCTCTGGCTACAATGAAAGCTGGAGCAGGCCCATCGATAACCTGAAACCTCAACTTGGCACGGCCATCCAAATAGAAGAAAGGCAAAGAGGTCGTAGACTACAACGAGAAGAACGGGTAGAGTTTATCAAAGAGCAGCTTGAAATCATGGTCGATGAGATACCCAGTCTCAAATTGAGTGCCACATTGGCACGCGAGCAGGTCATAGTCTACAGGCTTGGTGTGTATATTCCTGACCAAGTTGACCTACTCTTCAACGAGGTTGGAGCATTGATCTTTACCATCAGAGGTGGTGATGGCAGCGAAATCCAGGTACCGGATATCGGCATCATCTGCATCAAGAAACATCGTCCGTCCGATGATTGGAAAGACACCCGCGATGGTCCAGTCAGAATGGACAACAAGTTCAACAAAGGTGCTTCACCCGACCTGCCTAACGTGGTTCTGGTGAGGCTACCAAGCTCCTACTTCGGCATGGAGGTTTTGAGGGTAACCACCACAGACAAACTGGTGGTGGAAGATCACCGTGTCAAGGTAGACTTCAAATAGTTTACCAGAGAGGAGGATAAGACTCCGGCTAACTTGTTGTGGTAAACAGCCACAACACCACACCCCACAGAGAGGGAAACCATGTTTCCGAAAAGCCTGAAAAAGAAGATCGGGAGGGTCCTCGCGACCATTACCCTGATCACGGCTCTGGGTATCGCCACGGTGCCCCGGACTGCCCACGCCGGTGGGCTCATGCCCTGGGGATGCGACCTGGCACTCGAGTTCGGCTTCAACCGCTTCGGTTGGATCTGCATCTGGCAGATCATGATGGAAGACAACTGCTGCGATCCGACCGGCGATAGCTGGCTGGACTAGCTACTAGCTAGGACAACCAGCTGACCGACAAGGGGGCCCCGAATACATGATGCTACATAGCGTCTCGGGGTCCTCTTTCCATTGACTAAAAATTAAATATATACTATAATTTTTTTGTTTTATACAATATTCGGGGATCGTCTAGTGGTAGGACAGCTGGTTTTGGTCCAGCCAACCGGGGTTCGAATCCCTGTCCCCGAGCCAAGAAAGATGACTATCAGAAACGATAGTCTTTTTTCTTTGGTTATCAGCAAGACTTAGCACTAAATCAAAGGGTTTTTTGAGGTCAAAGGTAAGTATTCTACCTGTTACAATCGGGTTCTGAAGTATGTAACTCAAAAATGTTCTTTTTCCAGCAACTTCAGAACTATTTTCAAATATAGTTTTTGCTCTGCGTGCTACGGAAATGACTGTAGCGACAGTAGTTTTGTAATCAAAATCTGCTTTCTGATGTTCAGACATTTCAATTTCTAAAGTTTGTATTTGGTCTTGATACTCTTGATGTTTCTTGTCATAGATGTCCTTAGTAATACTCTGGTCTAAAAATGCATCAAGAAGTCTATTTTGCTTCGCTTTTAAATTATCATAATCTGTTCGAATACGATTTATTTGTGCCTTATGAAATACTACTTCTATTTCGGTACATTTGCGTAATTCCTCAACAAGACCATTCTGTACTTCCTCACTTATACTCTCAAATCTTTCTAAAACATCATAGATTGGTTTTAAAAGGTCTTTTTCTGGTATATATATTTTTTTGCATATACCTTTGGCATTCGTACAAGTATAATAGATAAATTCAAGTCCACTTTTCTTAGTCTGTTTTTGAGGGCTCATTAAACAACCACAATTATTACATCTTAACAGGCCTTTTAGCATAAAGTCCTTAGAGTGTGCCTTATAGGGCATTTTATTGCGTTTGGTGCGTATCTGTTGGCACTTATCAAAGAGTTCTCTTGATATTAAACGAGGATATTTATGGGCATAAGAACCATACTTTGTTGACATAGCAATACCACAATAAAAACTGTCCTTAATGATTTTTTCTATGCCACTTAATGAAAGTTTATTTCCATAGCGAGTTCTCAAACCAAGCTCACTAATTTTAATTTGCAAGGTTTTCAAAGAGTATTGGTCAGTAGCATAGAGTTCAAACATTTTCTGTATAAGATGCCCTTTGTCTGGGTCTATGATAATGTCTTTGCGTAATCTTTTTGCTTGGTCTAAACTAACGTTTAAATACCCTAAGCGTACTTGCCCTGTCCATTCTCCATTACGTCTTTTTTGCTCAAATGCTCTCTTAACATTATCACTTATTGCATTTGAATAGTAACTAGCCATTACAAGGCTCATACCAAATCCACTTTTTTCTGTTGCCGATAATTTTCCGTTTATGATTTGATTGTCTGAAACAAAATGCAACTCTATTTTATCTTCTAAAGCCATTTGATAAAATACGGCAACTCTCTTATCAAATACACTTCTTGAAAGTCTGTCTACTTTATCAAAACAAACAGCCACCTTTTCCTTTGTGGCTATTTTTTGAACATACTCAAGTAGTTTATCAAACTCATCTCGCTTATCTTTATAAGCACTTTCATCAAAACTAAAAGATTTAATAACTTCAAAATCTTTTCTCTTACAATAAGCGTCTACACGTTCAATCTGAGCAGGCAAAGAATTACCAGCTTCTTTTTGTTCTTCGGTTGATACTCTTGAGACATTTATTGCTTTCATAAATTAAAATAAATCTTCAAAAGGCTTCCATTGCTTATTGTCATTTACTGATTCTCCTTCCTTAAAAGAGTATTTTGGACTGTCATTGTAATACCAAATAACTCCTTCTTGGTAGGCAATGCCACCTATAAACTTTTTGCCAAATACCCTAAGTTTTTTTTGTAGTGCATCTGCCTTTTCTGGTGTTCCAAAATCGAACAATGTATTACCCTTTTTTGTATCAAAAATACCTATACGACCATCTGAAAAACTAATAATCCAATCAGGGTAAAACAAGTCTTCTTCTTTTGTGGATGAGTTTGTATATTTAATACCAAGATATTTTTTACCTTGATTGCCGTTTTTGAACCACCAATCAATCTTCCCTTTCTTCTTTTCTAGATACTCAACAAAAGCAATTTCATTTTTACGCCCATTATAATCTTCGGGTAAATAAAATTTATCTAAGACACATAATTTTTGAGGCACAATCTTATAATCTTCTGGGTATTGATACTCATTCTGTATGGTAAAAATATATGACTCTTTTTCTTCCACTTTCCTTTTCTTTTCAACAAGCAAACTGTCTGATATTGGTTTATAAGCTCTAAGTGCTTTTGTTATTGCTGGACGAAATTTACTTTCTGCACCCTTACGAACATCTTTAATAAATATCTTATACCAATAAATATGGTCATCTTTTAAAACAGTTTTAAACCAAACACGAAGTGCTTGTTTTAGCACCGACCAAGAACGAGCAACATTTGAGTATTTAGCCTTACTATCTTCTTGTTCTTTTAAAATTTGGTAACAAAGATAATTAAAAGTTTTTTCAATATCACTTACCGACATTTCAAGAGAAACATCGCTACCTTTCTTTTTAAAATCAAAGGCGAGATTGTCGTAATCCTCAAAACGAGCATTGGCTATAACTTCATTTACTAAAGTATCTGTCAGGTCTAAGCCTGCTTTTTTTAACTTTATTTCAGCTTTACCTAAAATATCACTACTTGTAATTCCAAAATGTTTATTAAGCTCTGTTTTAAATACCTCTTGAAATTTTGATGATACGCGAATATCACCGTAGTCCAAACGAGAGATATAATCTGAAGATAACTCTATATTATTTATACCATTTTTCCGATGGGCAGTTTCTGTTAGTGGTTTATTTGCAGGATTTTGGTCTGGTATAACCACTTCCTTACGTTTATAATTTGTATATAAATAACCCAAGCGAAGATTAGGATTATTTTTATAATCTTCCCTAGCTTGAGGTTCTGGCATTCTCAAAATACGTCCAACCGTTTGAGTATAAAAAGTATTTGATTGTATTTCTCTAAACATCACAAGTACAGATGCACGAGGACAATCCCAACCAGTACCAGCAGTTTGTTTAAAAATAAGAAAATCGTGTTCATCATCATTGTCTTCTAGTCCTTTTGGTTTATCTTGTCCCTTAGACCATTTGGCAATTTTATGTTTAGGCACTTTCATCTTAATAAGATAATCTATAACAATTTCTTCCTTTGTTTGTTCACCTTTTTCAATTAGTTTACTATCATCATTTGGTATCTGTATCAACATCAAGGGATTTATATTTTTTCCAAGTGCACTAAATTCGGCTTTTAACTCTTCTCGTTTATTTATTCCATTTTCAAGAAGAATTTCATCAAGGTCTTTGCCTGACATACCCTGAAAATCTTCTTCTGTTTGAGTGACAATCGCTTCTTTGATTAGCCCTTGCTCAACTACCTCTTTTCTTGGAACTTCATAATAACTACCAAGACGGCGAGAATTTAGCTCGTCCGCTTCATTTGGTGTTGCTGTAATGTGAAGAATTACTTTAGGGTCAATTTTATCAATAATGTCCTTTGCTAGTTTTGTATCTTTATTTTTATGAGCTTCATCAATAATTAAAATGATTTGTCTACCATCTGCTTGAGTTTGTTCAATCACATCTTCAAAGTACTTACCAGTTTCTTTTGCCCATTCCTCATCTTCTGGACGACGAATTAATCTTGTCTCTGCATTTTTTGCTATTACTTTTTGCCAGTTCAAGAATAAAATATCATTTGGATAAAGTTTGCCTTGATTTATATCTGCAACAGTTAAAGTTCTATTTTCAAGCATATTTTCAAAATACTCAAGAAATTTTCCTTTGCTCTGCATAGCCAAATCATCACTAAAAGTAATCCAAATAAATGCCTTATCTTCTTTCCATTGTGGTAAATGGTTAAGGCCACGAACAAAAAGTGATGTTATAAACGTTTTACCACTTCCAGTTGGTGATTTCAAAACAATGGGCAATTGCCTGCCTTGTTGCTTCCATACCGAAATAAATATATCTGTAAGATTTTCTACGGCAGTTTTTTGAAATTGTAATGGGTTAAAGTTTTTCATACTAAATAATGTTATATATCTGCTTATATATTTCAAGAATTGGCTGAGGTATAGTTTTTAGGCTTATGTTGTGAATGTCTTCAAAATCGATAATTTCAACCTTTTCTTCCCAACTAAACATATACACCGTTACTGGTTTTTTGAGTGCTAAAACTTCTTTCACAAATTCATCAAGTCTATCTTGTTCTTCTCGGAAATATATAGCTGTCATTCTGTTTGTATTTTCAAATATCTGCCAATAGTCGTTTTTCTTTATTTGCTCTAAGGTATTTTCAGCTATTGCAAGCATTTCGCCTGCGTGATGAGCAAGTTGTATTTTATCCTTATCATCCGCATCAAGAATGTTATGTTTACCAACAAAAGAAGTTTTATAGTATTTGATTGAATTTCCCAAACTTGGATTTTTATCATAACCCTTAATCACATTCTTTATTCTTGGTAGACACGCTTCAGACATTGGGTGGTAAACTTTATCTTTTACAATTTCATTATTATTTGTGACTAAAATGAACTGCCTATGACCTTCATCATCTTCATTCATCTGCATAACTGCGTGCCCTGTACTTCCTGAACCAGCAAAAAAATCTAATATGATTGCATCTTTATTTAAAGAGCCAATGTTAATAAAATGCCTAAGGAAATCTATAGGTTTCTTTCCACCTCCAAAATTAACACCTCCCTCATATCCAACATTATTAAACTCTTTTTCAAGGTCAAAATAGTTAGGATATGGCACTTCTTTGGTATCTTGTATATCTAAAGGCACGCCTTGAAAATAATCTCCATTTAATCTATTTTCCTTAGCTGGTATCAAAAAATACCTATAACCAAACTTATCCGCTCCCATATTAGGCACTTTATACAACACTCCCTTAGTGCCCCTAGAAGCGATATAATTCATATAAAATCTGCCACTACTATTTCCTTCTTTCAAAGAACCCCGAATGTTTATTTTTTTCAAATTATCTGCACTTGCTGGAACTTTTTTTATTTCATATTGCGATGGTTCAAAATACTCAACTATTTTATTTCCAAGCTTAACTGATTTAGGTTTTTTTATTTTTTCAATAATCTGATATACATATTCATCTAGAGAAGTATTATCATATATTTTTTTTATAGTTTTATAGTTAGATGAATTTCTGTACAATAAAAGATATTCAACCACCTCGTGAAAATCTTTATCCCCCTTGAGAATACGCTCCTCGTGCCGTACTTTAATAGTAAACATTGTCAAATAATTTTCTAGACCAAAAATTCTGTCACAAAGTAACTTTAGTTGTGCGAATTCGTCTTCGTTAATTGAAATAAATATAGTTCCAGTATCTTTTAATAAACTTTTTGCGAGTTCCAATCTTTTACTCATAAAAGACAACCAGTAGCTATGCCTAAAAGGATGGTCTTTTGGTACTTCAGTACCATCGGGATATTGGTCTAATATCCTTTTATCTTTATATCTAAAACCATCCGAACCCGTGTTGTATGGTGGGTCTATATAAATAACATCTATCTTTCCTTTGTGTGTGTAATTCAAACAAGTAAGTGCGTGATAGTTATCTCCCTCAATGAGTAAATGTGTAGGTTTTTCGTCTATACTTTTTATAGCTTTTTTAGGTACTTCCTCAAGAATTGGCAATTTGTTCTCAACATCATCTTCAAACGCTTCGGGCACATCAAGCCATACTAAACCATATCTTTGAGTTTTAACTGCTTTTTTCCATTTCTCAATTTCTTTTTCAAGTTTGAGAATATGGTTCTCCTTTTGTTGTAATAATTCTCTTTCGGTCATAACTATTTTGTACTAACTTTTTTTAAGAAAGATTGAAAATCAGCTTTATCAATCCGAAACTCACGGCCTATTTTGTATGCTTTTAGTCGACCTGCTTTTATATATCGGTAAATTGTCATAATGTTTACCTCTAATACTCGGGCCAAGTCTTCTGCTTTATAAAAATCTTTTTCTTTTGCTATCATAATTTACTAATATAAGTTTTTAAAATTTGCCTTTTCTAACTTTTCCCTATGTATTGCAAAAAAGGCCATATCTAATTCTCTAGGGCTAACATTATTTTCTTTGGCCAAACTTCTCATTATTCCTATGTATTGTATCCAAGTTTTAATAGTCGGATATTTGCTAATCCGAAAACCATAATCTATCAATATATCCAAGCACCTCTCATCCATAACGGCATATTTCTCTGGAAAAATGATTGTTAAAATTGCTGATGCTGTTTTTATCTCAACACCTTTTAATTGACGTAAAGTATTTATTCTATCAATCTCATCACTCTGATTCAATGCTTTTCTTGTAATCTCTTCAACTACATCTTTATTCTTTAAATAATTTTGTTTCTGCCTAGCTGATTTCCACATACATATATCATAAAAATCTTTGAAAGTTATGTAGCCGTTCTCCCTTATCTTTGGACCAAGAACTTCAAACAAATATCTTTCAGCATCATACAATGATATGTATTTTTGTATGCTATCTACCAACATATTGTTGTGTTCATTATACTTTACTCTGCTTTACATTGCAACTTAATCAAAAGTGGATAATTTTTTCTTATTTTTTACCATCAAACCTTTCTTAACTCGTTCAGAAAAAGCTTGTTTATAATACTGCTTGAGGGATAATCTCATACCTTTCTGAAACCGCTCAATAGTGCTAATCTTATTTTTATTTATTTTCATAATCTTTTCTTTTATAGGGTTTATAATTTTCTAAATTTTTATCGATTTGTGTGACCCAATCTCTAATTTTATTTTTAGTGATTAACTCACTAGCCAGTTGCATATCATTTGCTATACGATACCAAGTCCTATCACGTGCCCTTTTTGAAACGATAGTCCGTAGTTGTCGTATACCATTTTCATCTCTAGCTAGCATAAAAAGTCCTAGTAAATAAACCGCTTGCTTAGGTTTTAGTGTTTTATCTGCTAAAAATAATGTTTGCAGGGCATCCTTTAGGCTCAATGATATTGAAAAAATACCAAGATTTCTTTTTTTAATAAGCTTTACCCAATAATCGGTAACGATTTTCTGGCTCATTTCCGAATTAAATACTTGTTTAAAAACTGGATTTTTCCTATAACCAAAACTCTCAAGAAGTTTATTTAATTTTTGTTTGTGGTTTATTCTGATTTCAAAACGTATTATTTCTTGCGTTTCCTTTTTTAGCTCATCAAATAGACTTCTTTGATAACCTGTTTGTTCCTTATCAATTGCTCGTTTTTTGTCTTTGTTGAGGTCGGCTATTTTGTCATAAATAACAAATTGGTGAGCAGTTGTATGAGCATAGAGGCTCTGACCATCATTCATAAATCTAGTTTTGGCAAAATCAAAGTTTTTACGGAGGTCAATTTTACTCATTTCTGATATTAAATGATTTGACGTATAGCCGTCTTGAAGTAAGATATTTTTTGAAAAATGAACTGAACTTACGCAGGCATTTTCAAGAATAACCTTAAAAACCCTTACTCCCATAGTTTCCAATCTTTCTTGTAAGACCTCAATTATTTTCGGAAAATCCTTATCTTCTAATTCATCCAAGTTGTTTAAGTATAGTAGCTTAGGAGCCGAAAATTCTATACGAACATTCGCATCTTGGGAGTAGCGTCTTTTGTACCCAGTTAGTCTAGGAAAGTATTTACCAGTCTCTTTTTCTGCTTTACTAGGATTACGTACATATTTTTCGTATTGGTCGGTTTTAGAATAAAGTTCCCAAGTAGCTACTCCCGAGAGATAAATCATATTTTCTTTAGGAATTAAAAGGCATATTGTGTCAATCATATATTTATTCTTGCTTATTAAATTGATAAAATTCAGGGTTTTGCTTCTTATCTTCTTGGATAAGCCAAACAAAAACATTAACCAAATTCTGCCCATCCTCAAGAGGAAGGTCTTTAATTTTAAGATTTGTATCTATATTTTTGTCTGTGCCAATTTCCTGCATAAAAAACCCGTAGGTTGTTATACCTACAGGTTATCAAATCAATGGTCTAAGTTGGCTTAGCTGTTTATATATTTTGGATTAACCCTAACACTATGTTTTGTTGTTAATAGGAAATCTTTTATTAGAGTTTTTTGAGCAATTTTTAGATTGACCTGATAGGACGCATTATAGAACTTCTTATCATTATTATCCATCGCAGGGTCAAATATCTCGCAAATTTCTGAAAAAAACCACTCTTTATTAAGTTCTTTTTGATTCTTAAAAATAATTCTAATAAAATCTTTTTGGTCTGGACCATTTATTTTTATATTATATTCGCCAATAGTTAATGTGGAGCTAGTTTCATCATAAGCTAAGCCAGACTTAAGACTGGTATAAGTTTTAGCATTTTCTGATTTTATACCCAATAAACTTTCTGGAGTAATTGGTAGTTTAGTAAATTGAACCTTCCAAGAACCTTCATCAGACCATCTTATCTTTATAACTTCTTTTAATTCTAAAAATCTAAGTATTTTTACTGTTTCAAAACCACTCTCATTAAGAATGGTAAAAGGTATATTTATAGTATCGCCAATTAAATTTAATCGGCTCACATAACGATAAAAATTTTCAATTTGTTGAGCAAAATACAATCTTTTTTCCTGATAGCGAGGCAATTTTTCTATATATTTATCATTAGAAAAATCTTCTAAATAATCAAAAATTTCTTTTTCAATTTCTTTTATTTTTGTTGCGTTATATTTAACCCTAATCAATATATGTGTCGGAATATCAATAATGAAAGGTTGGAGGGCGCGGAAATAGCCGTGCTCTTTAGTGAAAAAGACGCTTTTATCTTTTAAGAATATCCCTATATCTAAATCGGGATTTTGTTCTAATTGTTTTAGCCTTACCTCTCGTTCTTGGTTAGCGATAAAAAATAGTTGTTCAAAAGGATAATAATAGTTTGGTGCATCTTTTTTGGCATTCTCTGGCCCTATTTTTGCAACTTCAACAAGTAAATCTTTAATAGATTCATCAGTATTATCAATGCCAACTTCAATAATTTTACCTATTCTTATATCCTCAAAGATGAAGAGGGCTTGTTCAAGTACCATATCGGACACAGATTGATAATCATTTGTATCCATAACCTCGTCGTTGACTTGGTCAATGTCCCAGTAATTACCCTTAAAGAAATTGCCAAAGTTAAGTTCGTTATTCTGTCTCTTGAATTCTTCAATGAAAATAAGTATAAATAGCAAATCAAGGTCTTTATTTATATAATCAAAAGGCTTATAGTATGATTTTTCTTCGTATTTAAACGTTTCTTTTTTCTGCACAGTCATATTACTAATTTACTTTACTTTACACTAAGTTATGTTAAAATACAATAAATTAAGCCACTTATGAAAAAAAGAGCTAAGCCCAAAAATGATTTAGAAACAAAATTGGAAAGATTGGACCAATATGATTATATTGATGAAGATTTGATGTATAAAAAAAGAGATAAGTATGCACCTCTTATCGGTAAATTCCTAATAGAATTCAGCAATCTCGAACATACACTTGATATTGAAATTGCCGAATTATTGGGTCACGGTTCACACGACACTGGATATGCGGTATTAAAAAATTTAGATTTTTCATCAAAAATTGAACTTTTCTATGATTTGGTTTATCCATTAGTATGTTGTGCGGAGAAGAGAAAAGAACAAAAATTGCTTCAAATTAAAGAATTTAGAAATAAACTTGATAACTTATGTGTCTTGAGAAATAAAATAGCACACGCCAAATGGTATACTCTTGATAAAGATGGTTATGTAAGAGTTAGTGTAAAAACAAATAAAATTGATGGCCTGATAAATTTCAGAAAGTTAAAAATAACTCCAACAATCATAAAGAATGGGTTAAAAAGAATTGAGCCATTATCAGAAAAATTATCTGATTTTACCGAGAGGTTATGGGCACAGTAAAAAGATTTAATATGCCACTAAATTCAAGTTCGCTTTTAATGCTAACCCAGTTAAGAGTTCTGAACTCTTCCACGAAGGGGAGCCAACATCTAAAAAATCGCCCTAAAGGCGATTTTTTGGTATACTTAAATTATAATAAGTTAAAAAATATGCTATACGACCAAATAACAAAAATCATAAATCTCCCAATTTGTGATAGCAAACAGACTCATTTAAGTTTTTTAAAAAGATTAGAAGCAGGCGTTTTCACAAGAGATGAAAATCCACAAACTCATTTCTGCGCGTACTTTTTGCCTTACAACCCCAAGACTAAACAAGTTTTTATTGTTCATCACAAAAAATCTGGTCTTTGGCTTTCACCCGGCGGACACATTGATAAAGGTGAAGAACTTTTGGAAACACTAAATCGAGAGATAGATGAAGAACTTGGAGTAAGGAATCATTTTTCAGAGTTGCCACTACCATTTTTACTCACAATTACTCCTATTGAAAATAAAGTGCAGCCCTGTAAGACTCATTACGATATTTGGTATGGAATGGAAACCGACGGTGTCAATTTTAATGTTGACTCCAAAGAATTCCATAACACAAAATGGATGACGATTACCGATGCTAAAAAAATTATTACTGACCAGCCAAATAGAAAAGCCCTTGAAATAATAGAAGCACTTTTTTAACTTTCATATCACATCCTTACACGTGAGCCACGCTACACTTATTTTATACTTGCGCACTAATTGCTTATTTGTTATTATAATTAAACCTTGAATGTTGAGGAGCAAAAAAGCGGTAGGTCTTTATTAAAAAGCGCTTTCAAGCTATGAGCCAACATTAATTATAACCGGTCTGACCGGTTTTTATTTATACTTTTAAATATAACACCTAACAAAAAATTATTATTATGGACATCCAAACAAAATTATTTATTCTTTTTGGGGCAGTGATTATTATTTTTCTAATCATTGACCTTGGTTATTTTAATAGAAAAAGTCACAGGGTAGAATTTAAAGCCGCTCTCAGTCAATCACTTTTTTGGATAGCAATTTCTATTATCTTTGGTTTCTTAATATTCTTATATATGGGCCAAGAAATGGCTGCCCAATTTATGAGCGCTTATGTAACCGAAAAAATGTTATCAGTGGATAATCTTTTTGTAATAATGCTGATTTTTAATTATTTTAAATTAGAAGAAAAATACCACCACCGAGTTTTATTTTGGGGTATTATGGGGGCGATAATTTTTCGAGCAATTTTTATTGGGGTTGGTGCTTATATTATTCACCAATTTTATTGGGTCTTGTATATCTTTGGCGCTATATTACTCTACACTGGTTTCAAATTATTACGCGATAAAAAAGAAGAGCATGTTGATTTTAATAATAATAAAATTATAAAATTGGCTCGTAAACATCTACCTTTTAGTGTCAACCATCATAACGGCAAATTTTTCTGTCGTGAAAATGGTAAATTTATGTTTACATCTTTGTTTTTAGTGATGCTACTTATAGAAGCCACTGATATAATCTTTGCTGTTGACTCTATCCCAGCGGTATTCTCCATTTCCCAAAATCTATTTATTGTTTTTACCTCCAACATTTTTGCTATTATGGGACTAAGGGCTCTATTCTTTTTAATTGAAAATATTTTACATCGTTTTCATCATCTACAAAAAGGCTTAGCTTTTATCTTATTATTTATTGGCATAAAAATGCTCTCCGGAATATTTGGAGTCCATATATCATCTTTAATTTCTTTTGGTATAATTATGTTTGCTCTGTGTTCGTCTATGATTTTATCAGTTATTTTCCCCAAAAAAATCTAAGCTAAATATTTTTAAACAAACAAAAAGACCCTAACTGCTTTCTAGCAACTAGGGTCTTTTTTGTTATTTAATTTGATAGCTTAAATTCATATCAACAATCAAAGTATATCCTCCACTCGGTATATTAGCTTGATCAGCACCAGCTCCGCCTTTGCCATCATAATAAGGATAATAGGTGTCAGGTGATTGAACAAAATTTTCCCACCAACCAACTATCTTATCCAGTTTAATGCCAACAGCTGAAGAAAGTTGAACTGCTTTGCTTTTAGCATCAGCAATAGCTTTTATTCTAGCTTCTTGTTTTAATGTTTCCAAATTAGAAGCTTCAAAACTGACATTATTTATCTGATTAGCCCCAGCTGAAGTAGCAGCACCTATGACTTTGCTAACCAAATCTGCTTCTTCAGAAATATTTCTAATAGTTATAGTCAGACCTTGATTGGCACTATAACCAGCAATGGATGAATTATTTTCTATATAATTATATTCTGGATATAGCGAATAATTCTGGGTTTGAATATCTTTTTTATCTATACCCAATTTGCTAATAGCCTCTATAGTTTTGTCCACAGTCTCATTAAGACGCTTTAAAGCAGCATCAGCGGCCGCAGCTTTATCTACCTGAACGCCAATATTTACTTTGGCAATATCAGGTGTATAAGCTACCTCTCCTCTACCAACAACTGATACCTGCCACATTGGTGGAGTAACAAAACGCTCTCTAAAAATTGCTGCCAAAATTACTACTGCCAAAAGTAGTAAAGCCAATATTTTCATAATGTTGGCTGGATTTTTCCAAGCCCATTTGTTATTAAGTAATTCCTCTGACATATTTACCTCCTTAATTTAATTATTATAGTAATAATTATACTACGACTACTAACAAATATACAATATACCATAAAAAACACCCCTTTCGGAGTGTTTAATTTATTTTAAAGCTGCTTTAATGAAATTTTTATCTTGGTTCTCTTATAGATATTATATCCATTTGAGTAAAGCAAAGATAATAAGGTGCCCTTTCGTCGTATGTTTTTGACACAATGACTTCGACCGGATTATCTTCAGTGGAATTTAAAAAAATATTTTTTTGATCTTCACTCAAATGTGTTAAGGAAAAATTAATAATTGGTTGACCTAGCTCGTTTTTATGATAAATTGCATTTCCGGAATCTACCATATCAATAACTGTACTTATTAGCTCTTGATTTCCGTCAGTGATAGTAAAGGAATCACAAGATTTTTCATCTCCAAAAAATTTATCTAAATACTCAGTATAATAACCAGTTAAATAGCCGACACCATAAACGTTATTATACTTTGGATGAATAAAAAGACATTGATCAGTATTACATACATTATCTAACAACTGATAACCTTCATCTTTCATCTCTTCTACTTCTATAATCTTGGAAATATTATCAATTTTGGCTATCAATTCATTTATGTATTTTTGATTTTTTACTTCTTGCCACAAATAAGTGCCCGCTATAAAAATAGATCCTATTATTGCTGATACTATAAGCATTTGGATAACTTCGCCGTGACCTACTTGATTTCTGAAATTTTTCATAGACTTATTTCAAAGCTGCTTTGATAAAATCTCGAAATAATGGATGCGGTCTTAGTGGTCTACTCTTAAACTCTGGATGAAATTGAGAAGCTACAAAATAAGGGTGATCTTTTAATTCTATTATTTCTACCAATTTTTTATCTGGTGAAAATCCGGCAAAACGCATACCGCCTTTGGCCAAAACTTCTAAATAATCATTATTGAATTCATATCTATGTCTATGACGCTCAGAAATTTTATTCACACCATAAGCTTTGTAGCTCAGAGAATCTTTTTCCAAAACACAAGGATAAGCGCCCAACCTCAGTGTGCCACCCTTGTCTTCTTCATCACTATGACCAGGTAAAAAGTGAATTACTGGATTTTTGGTATTTTTATCAAACTCAGTTGAATTGACCTCTTTGGTACCCAAAATATGACGAGCAAATTCAATGGTGGCTACCTGCATGCCCAAACAAAGACCCAAATATGGTTTTTTGTTTTCTCTGGCATATTTGGCCGCCATAATTTTACCTTCCACTCCTCGACTACCAAAACCACCTGGCACAACAATACCAGCTGCTTTTTTCAATTTAGCCAATTCTTTTTTATCACCTTTTTCCAATTTTCCAGAATGTATCCAAACCAAATCAAGCTTTACTCCATTGTGATAGCAAGCGGCTTTTAAGGCTTCTACTACACTGATATAAGCGTCAATATTTTCATTGTATTTGCCAACCAAGGCAATTGGTAATTTTTTGCTAGTGGTTTTAATTTTTTTAACCAAAGCTTCCCATTCTTCTAATTTAGGTTTTCTCTTTGGTAATTTTAATTTATCAAAAATAATATCTGAAATATGACTATTTTTTTCATAAAGCAATGGCACTTCATAAATACTGCTAACCGTCAAAGCAGGAATAACTGCCTTGGGGTTAACATCGGCAAACATGGCAATTTTGTTTAGCTCTTCTTTTTCAATCTTTAAATCAGAACGAGCTAGTATGATATCTGGCTGAATACCTCGTCTATGCAATTCTCGCACCGACATCTGAGTTGGTTTGGTTTTTAATTCCCGAGAAGCGGAAAGATATGGCAAAAGTGTCAAATGCACAAACATGACATTTTCATCTCCCATTTCATTATGAAACTGTCTTAGTGCTTCCAAAAACGGCTCACCTTCTATATCGCCAACTGTCCCGCCTATTTCTGTCAAAAGAAAATCTGCCTTTGATTCTGTAGCTGCCTTATGGATATAAGCTTTTATTTCATTGGTAATATGGGGCACAATTTGAATAGTCTTACCAAGATAAGCTCCTGTTCTTTCACCTTTTAAAACTTTGTCATAAACTCTACCAGTAGTTAGATTGGACAGCTTAGAAAGATTGGTATCAATAAATCTCTCATAATGACCCAAATCTAAATCTGTTTCTGTACCATCATCTGTCACAAATACTTCTCCGTGCTGATAAGGACTCATAGTACCTGGATCAATATTGAGATAAGGATCCAATTTACTAGTAAAAACAGAATAACCGGCTGATTTCAGTATTGCTCCGATAGAAGCAGAGGCAATTCCCTTGCCTAATCCTGAGCATACACCGCCGGTTATAAAAATGTATTTGGTTTTAGCCATGATATTATTTATATATTATTTAGCTGGACCGATATTAACAAAAAAGCTAATCAAATGATTGTTTGGTAGTCTTAAAAATACACTATGTCTGCCTAATTCTTTGAGTAAGCTAGCTTTAACAAACCAATGATCAGAAATATCTAAATTAAATTTATTCTTTACCTCGGCTATTATATCACTAATTGATATTCCCTTAAAGAGAGTATTTTTTTCAGATACTTTGGCCACAAAAAATAAACTTTGTTTATTTAGAGTATGAATTATTTTATGGTATTCATCTTGTCTAGCTTCTACTTTGGCCACGTCTCTATTTTTTTCTGCCTGCCAACTAGCTATATTTTCTGGGCTAGCCAATACTACTTTTCCTTGAGGAATTAAAAAATTAATAGCATAGCCATCAGAAACATCTTTAATGTCTCCTTTATTACCTAATGATTTTATATTTTCAGTAAGTATTACTTTCATATTATTCAAAAATTAATTCTTTGGCTCTGTTTAACTGCGGGTCTAACTCTTTTTCATAATCCTCTACACTAAGATCTATCTTGTGGTCAGGCACAATACCCTGTCCTTCTATAGTCCGACCATTTGGTGTCAGCCATTTAGCTACAGTTATTTTAACCGAAGATTTATCTTTTAAATCCATTAATTGTTGGACTGAGCCTTTACCAAAAGTCGTCGTACCGACAATCTGGGCCAGATTATAATCTTGCAAAGCACCAGCCAAAATTTCTGAAGCTGAAGCTGAACCTTCATTGACCAATACCACTGTTTTAAAATGTGCTAAACTATTTCTTTTAAGTGCTTTATAATCTTGATCTTTACGCTTATCAGAAAAAGTCTCTCTGACTACTACTTGCTCTGGTTCCAACCAATAGCTAGCCACCTCTACCGCTGTAGATAGATAACCACCGGGATTATTTCTCAGATCAATAATCACACCACTGGGATTATCATTGATTATTTGCTGAGCAACTTTGGCCAAACGCTCATCTGTATCGTCATTGAAATTACTAATTTCTATAATAGCAATATTATCTTCTGTTTTGTAAACCACACTAGGGATATCAATCTTCTCTCTAACTATAGTAAGCTGTTTGGATGTTTCGGAATTCTTTGGCAGTATAGTCAAAATTACTTCTGTACCTCTTTCTCCTCTGATATAAGTTACTGCTTCACTAGAACTAATGCCAGCCATATCTTTACCATCAACCGCTAAAATTCTATCGCCTGATTTGAGCCCAGCCTGCTCAGCTGGAGTGCCAGCCAAAGCAGCTATAACCACCAAATAACCGTCACGCAAGCCAATTTCTGCCCCAATACCGGAAAAACTACCTTCTAGCTCTTGAGTAAATTCTCTAGTCAATTTTGGATCAAAAAACATAGTATGAGGATCTCCTAAAGCATCTACCATACCGGAAATAGCCCCATAAAATAAATCCTGATCATTAATATTAGCTTTATCCAAATATTCGTTGTGCAATACATTCCAAACCTCTTCAAACAAACTTGTGTCTATATTATCTTGTTTAGAAAATATATTTTTTAATTCTTGAGAAGTTTGATCTAATACTTGTTTAGAATCTTGTGGTTCACTATATTGAATGCCTACTACTATACCAATTACAAAAAATATCGCTAACAAAAAAATACTGGCGTAAAATTTAGCTGCTTTTTTCCACCAAGATTTTTTATTTTTATCTACTGGCTGATTGTTAGTACTAAACTGATCCATCTAATCTTCTACTCTTTTAATTTTAGCTCCCATTTTTGATAAACGAAGATCTAATTCCTGATAGCCCCTATCTACTTGATAAATATTAGTAACTTTAGATTCTCCTGAAGCAGCTAAAGCAGCAATAATAAGTGTTGCTCCAGCTCGCAGATCAAAACTAGTAATTTCTTTACCAAATAAAGGGGCTGAACCGATAACTACAATACGATGTGGATCAGAAACCACTATATCCGCTCCCATTTTCTGAAGTTCAGCTACATATTTTAGCCTACCATCATACATCCAGTCATGAATTAGTGATGTACCTTTAGCCTGAGTCATCATCACCGTAAATGGTTGGATTAAGTCAGCCGCAAAACCAGGATAAGGCATATCATGCAATTTTTTAATAGCCTTGAGCTCTACCTTGCCACTAACTTTGATATTAGCTAATTTATAATTTTTGTTGGCTTGTAAATCCAAATATTCAATATCCAATTTTAGACCGACTTCTTTATATTTTTCAATAGCTAAAGTCAGAAATTCTGGAGCTGTATTTTCTATGACAAATTCTGATTTAGTAGCTCCCGCTAAAGATATAAAGGTACCCGTTTCTATAGGATCAGGCATAACATAATATGAGCCACCACGCAGTTTGTTGACACCAGTAATAGTCAAAAAGTTAGTGCCAATACCTTCTATCTCCGCTCCCAAAGAAACCAAAAACCAACATAAATCTTGAACTGATGGTTCAGCAGCCGCAATATTAATTTTTACCTTGCCCTGATTGAGTACTGAAGCTAAAATCATATTTTCTGTGCCCGTCACAGAAAATTCACTGAGATTTATTTCTTCTTCAGCTGGATGTTTTTTTTCTAAAGTATAATATTTATCATTATCCTTATCTCTAAAAATATCAATCCCCAGTTTTTTGAAACCTATGAAATGGGCATCTAGTGAACGTGAACCAATCTGACAACCACCTGGCTCTTTGGTATTTAATCTACCAAAACGACCAACCAAAGATCCCATCAAAAGAATAGAAGACCTCATAGCTGAAACTAACTTCATATCCATTTGATTGGGGTCTAAATTGGCATTATCAATTTTGACACTATTACTGTCCATCCACACAACTTTTGAACCCATGGATACCAAAATCTGGAGCATCTTTTTGACGTCCTCTATCAATGGTACATTATGTAAGATAATTTCCTCTTTGCTGAGCAAAGTAGCGGCAATTATTGGTGTAGCGGCATTTTTGGAACCAGCTACTTTGATGGAACCATGTAAACTGTTTCCACCTTGAATAATAAAGCTAGACATAGTATAGTAATATTGAATTATTAATATAAATAATACCCTAAATTTGAATTTATAACAAGATGGAAAAAATCTTTAGAAAAATTACTGTTTCAATATTTTTTATACTATTTTTTATTTTAGCACCGTTACTAACGACCTATTCTTTGGGCTATAGGTATGATTTTAAAACTGGTAATCTCAAAAAAAATGGCGCTTTTTATATCAAATCTTTCCCTCGTGGTGCAGAAATTTTTGTAAATGACAAAAAAAATAAAAACAAAACTCCCACTCAAGTAGTAAATATACCCCCCGGCACGCATAAGTTAAAAGTCAGTAAAGATAATTATGTAACTTGGAACAAAGAACTGGATATTTATTCTGGAGAAACTACTTTTGCCGAAGATATTGTATTATTTTTAGACAATAGACCAAAAACAATTTTAAGTGCTGGCAGTGAAAAATTTTTGCTCAATAAAGATAAAAATAAATATGCTTTTATAGATAATGAGAAACGCTTATTAATTACTGATATTGAACAAGCCAAGGTTTTTGAAATAACTACCCTAGACCAAAAATATGAATTAATTGATTGGTCTATAGATAACCAACAAATAATAGTTCAAGCTGATACAAAATATTTTAGCTTTAATATTGATCAAAAACAACTAGACCCTTTACCCATCATCGGTCTACAAAAAATTGTTTGGGAAAATGGCACCGATACTTTGCTTTATCTTAAAGATAGTAAACTCTACAGACACAAACACCAAGCAACTGGTGAAGCTGATGAACTTTTGAATATTAAAAACCCTATAAATGATTTTGCTATCAAAGATAATTGGCTAATCATTCAATATACTCTGAATAAAAATAATTTTGTTGAACAACTGAATAAAAGTAATCTAGAGACAAAACAAGTAATAAATAATGTCAATTTAGGTAATTTAGATATATTACTAGTGGAAGATAATTATCTTATCTTTACTTTGGGTTCAAAATTATATATCAAAAATATTTTTAAGGATTTAATTACTATACCAATTACGGTAGTAGAGTTGCATGATGAAAGACTACTGATGACCAATGGCCATGAAATAATACTTTTTAATTATAAAAATGACTGGCAAAATCTAATTGATAGATCCTCTAATATAGTAGCTGATGTATTTTGGCATCCCAATGGTAGTTATTTTGTCTCAGAAATAAATGATAGCACTACTTTGACTGAATTAGATGGTAGAGACAAAAGAAATAATATAGAACTTATCAACAACCCTCGTAAAAAAAGTTATCTCTTTGATAAAAAAGGTGAAAGACTATTTGTCCTGAGTCCCGAAGAAAATTATTATTTAACTATTCAATAAAAAAGTTAAGGGGCTTCGGTTTCCCGAAGCCCCTCTCACGGAACGTAGAGCCCTCTTTGCTGAGGCTCTATTTTCAGTTCTCCTTGTTGCAAAAGGATAGCCACTTGCTGGGCGCAATCGCCATAGCTAGCCGCACCAGTTTCAGCGACCAAACAGCAAACCGCGCTCGGCTTGCATTCGCCTTCTGCCTTGGGCCAAGACTCAACCACCAATAGTATCTGCTGACGGATAGGATCAGCCTTGGCCAGGCTGATTTTAGGCACGGAGTTCCTCCATTTTTTACATTTAATCGAACAGATCCTCGTCACGGCGAGCCTTCGTGGCTAAGAACTTCACCTTGAACTTGGGAAGCATTGGTCGAAGAGAAGAAATAGTCGGCGCCTCCATAGTAAAAGCCTGGCTCACACGGCGAGCAAAGACCTGGTCTTTGAGACAGCTGGTCAGCTCTGCGATGTCAGGGCTACTGACAGAACGCTCACTGCCAATCTTCAACCTGAAACGGACGCCAGTCTGAGCATTTTCCAGACGCTCAACTCTGACGGTACCAGAACACACTCCAATAACATGGCTGTGTTGAACAACCACCATACGCTTGGACATGCTCGAATCCTTTCGTTGGAGTCCTAGTCAACTGTGAAATAACACTAAGCCCAAAGAAATTAACCTAAAATAAGTTTTTTGTCAACTAAATAAACACAAAATACTATAATTAAAATTAAGTAAAAGGCAGGAGGCAGCACCGCAGTGCTGCCTCCTAAAACGATCCGCTGAGGGATCAAAACTCAGTGACAGTCCACTTCCTGCTCGGCGTAGTAGAACAGCCAGAAGGAGCAGTAGACCTTGTTGTCCTTGGTGTAGCAGAGAATGAGACTCTGACACTCATTCTCGTTGAGGCCGTGCTCGACCATCACAGCAGTAGCCTGCTGCACGGCGGCCATCATGGCTCTGTCGCTACGATCATCAGAGGCGATGATCTCGCTTACGAACCACTGCCGCGAGTCCTGTGGCGGGAGGCTACCCGCCTGAGCCTGAATGGTCAGAATGATCTCTACCTTAAAGACACTAGCGTACTCAAGTTTGGGGTCCTTGTAGTACTCCGGCGCCCAGTAGAGCTTCCAGCTTCCAGGCACCAAAGTGCCAACTTGAAGATGCTTCATTAGGCTCTCCACCGCCTGCTGAGCGGCGGTGGCAATGTCGGTTGAGCAGCCAGTAATGCGCTGCAACAAGGGACTACCTACGATGTTGCTCATGCTAAGTCCTCCAGTTCAGTGAGAGTCACACGCGGGAAGGAATCAAGAGCCTAGGGACGCTAAAATACTTTATAGTTTATGAAATTTTTTGTCAACAAAAAAATCTACTATTATATCTCAAAAGCTAATAAATAGTTGATTATAAAATAATTATTATTTTTTTATCTTGTAGCTCCAGTACAAAAAAGGAGTGTCTAATAAAGCGACTAAGACTTTAATTATATAAGTAGCTATAACTACTGGCCAAAACAAATCACTAGCTATTACTCCTGGAAAAGGCAAAAAACTAAAAGCAGTCAGACCAAGCGCAGTAAAAATTATAGTATCTATAAATTGAGCAACAAATGTAGAGAGATTATTTCTTAGCCATAAAAATCTATTATTAGTTAAGCGACGAATTTTATTAAAAGCCCAGACATCAAAACTTTGGGAAATAATATAAGCCAACATTGAAGCAAATAATATACGAGGAGACAAGGAGAATAAAGCTACTAAATGTGCCTGAGCAAAATCAAATTCATTAACCGAATAAGCCAATAGTATTTGAGTAGATACTACAAAAATAAATGAAGTTACAAATCCTACCAAAACTGCTTTAAAAGCTTCACGTTCGTTATAATGTTCAGACAGCAAATCTGTCAACAAAAATAAGGCCCCATAAAGTGAATTGCCACCAGTCACTGCTAAACCAAATAAAGTAAACTGCTTCAATACAAATATATTCATCAAAAGACTATAGAGAGCTACTAAAATAAATATATAAGCCTTGCCTAGCCTAAAAGCTAAAAGAGATAAACTTAATAAAAATAATGTAAAAAATATAAATAATAATTCGTTGCTCATTTATTTAATCTTAAAATTATGCTTAAAGATAACAATAATATCTATTTTTAGCAATGTTTTTTACTTATCCACAATAAAATACTTGACGTTCGGTTTTTGTTCGGTATATAATACAGATATAAGAAATAAGAAAAAAAATATGCCAAACTTAACAAAGAAGCAAAAACAAATATTGGATTTTATTACTCAATTTATTCAAAGTTACGAATATGCCCCTAGCTATAGAGAAATAGCCGAACACTTTGGTCTATCCTCCACTGCTACCATTCATGAGCATGTCAAAGCTTTAGAAGATAAAGGTGTGATTAGCTCTTCTCACAATGCCGCTCGTTCTTTAGAAATAATTAGCCAGCATCGCTTTGGTAGATCTATAGAATTACCACTAGCTGGCCTTATCACTGCTGGTGAACCAATTGAAGCTATAGAAACCCATGAGACTATTGCTGTGCCTCAAAATATGATCCGAGACGAAAACAGCTTTGTCCTTAAAGTCAAAGGTGAATCAATGATAGAAGATGGTATTCTTGATGGAGACTACGTAATAGTAGAGAGAAATTTTTATCCTAGAAATGGCGATGTGGTTGTAGCTTTATTAGACAATACTTATGCCACTTTAAAAAAATATTATAGAGAAAAAGACCGTATTAGATTACAGCCAGCTAATAAAAATATGAAACCCATCTATTCCAAAAATCCAGCTATTCAAGGCGTAGTCAAAGGAATAATGAGAACTTTTCTATAAAATTTTTTCAAGCCTAGATTAGCTAACTCTAGATCGTTAACAAAAATATTATGTTTAAAATAAATAGAAAAACTAGAATAAAATATCGAAAATTATTTGAAGAATATTTACTAAAAAAATACTCAGAAAAGATAAACTACACTAAATATCCACCTCGTCTAATCTATCGAAAAACTCAGTTAAAAATGTTCTAAATCCCATAAAATCAATAAGTTTATTGATATAAATGATCACTCCTCGCCTCTTTAGCCTGCTTTCTCATTAAATTGAGAAAAAGGGGCGGGGCTTGACATATATTGACTTTTTAGCTATTATTTACACCGTTAAATGCTTTTCTTTTAAAGTCACCTACTTTTAGGGGATTTAACGGACTAAAGCTGATTTAATAAACTATAATATTATAAATTAAAAAATATGGCACATAAGAAAGCGGGCGGTTCCACAAGTTTAGGCCGTGACTCCCAAAGTCAACGTCTAGGAGTAAAACTATTTGCTGGTCAACATGCAAAAGCCGGTGCTATTTTGGTACGTCAACGTGGCACAAAATTTCACGCTGGAAAAAATGTAGGCCGAGCTAAGGATGATTCACTATTTGCTAAAATATCTGGTATTATCAAATTTAGAAAATTAAAAAAATTAAAATTTGATGGTTCGCTCAAAGAAACAAAATTTATTGATGTTCTACCTGAATAAATAATTTACTAAAAAAGACTGTCTATTAAACAGTCTTTTTTGATACTATATTTATATAAATATATCAAACTTTTAGATATCTTTTGACTGCTATAGCGGTACTAACTACATTTAAAACCACCAAAACAATAAGTTGATAAACAAAAATTTCTACAAAATTACTATTAAAGTAACTAACTAAATTAATAACCTGATCTCCTTGAAAATAGCTATTCAAAACTGGCTGGACTAGATTTACTAAAGGATAAGAAATAGCTATTACTATCAGTACAGCGGTTAGAGCATAAAATATGCTTTCCAAAATAAATGGCACCCTCACAAAGGCATTGCCTGCACCGACCAATTTCATAATTGTGATTTCATCACGACGAGTATAGATACTGATTCTAATGGTATTAAAAATGACTAGCACTGAAATTAATAAAAATATGCCGGTAATGTACCAACTATATTTATTTAAAAAATTCGCTATACTATTTATCTTATTAATAATTTCTTCATGAGTATCAATATCACTAGTTTCTATTAAATTGGAATATTTTTCCTGATTTACAAAATTTAAAATGTTTGAATATTGGCTGAGCTTATAAGCTTTGACTGACAAAGAATATGAAAAAGGATTTTCATTATCTGCATAGACATTTAAAACCTCTTTAACTTTTTCATCTGTATTATTTTGTAAAAATAATTCTCTATTCTGCTCTGGGCTGATAATAACTATATCATCTACTTCATCCAAATCGTCTAATTCTAAAACAAAATTCTCTATTTCTTCTCGACTAATATTTGGCCGTATTTCTACCAAAATATCAATCTGATTTTCTACAGATTTAATAGTAGTCTCCTTGATATAGTCCATAGACATCAGCAATGTCACTGACAAAACCGCCATCAACATTATGGTTATTGTTACTACCGACAACCAAAAATTTCTAAAAAATCCTTGTAAGGCAAATTTAAAAACTCTAAATAAATTTATCATAATTTTATAATAAATACCTTCCTTGTGACTGATCACTGATTATTTGGCCATTATCTAAAGTGATAACCCGACCATGCAAACCATTGACTACATCTTTATTGTGAGTTACCAACACTATAGTAGTACCCATATTATTTATTTTTTTTAATAAATCCATAATTTCTCTAGTATTGATAGAATCCAAATTACCAGTTGGCTCGTCAGCCACCAAAAGTTTTGGTTTGTGTACTAGACTCCTAGCAATAGCTACTCTTTGTTGTTCTCCACCAGATAATTGATGAGGATAACGATCTTCTTTACCTTTGAGGCCAACCAAAGAAATTATCTGCGAAGATGTTTTTTTTATTTCAGAGGCTTTAAAGCCACAGGCCTCCATAGCAAAAGACACATTTTCAAAAACAGTTTTTTTTGGTAATAATTTAAAATCCTGGAAAATAACCCCTAATTGCCGTCTGAGAGTAGGGATTTCTCTATCTTTAATGTTGATGATATCCCAGCCCCCAATAATAATTTTACCCCCATTTGGTCTTTCTTCAGCTATAACTAATTTGACCAGAGTAGATTTTCCTGAACCACTTTGTCCAACAATAGAAACAAATTCCCCTGGTTTAATGTGCAAATTTATATTTTTTAAAGCTTGCACATTTTTATTATAGACTTTGCTTAAATCAATCAATTTTATCATAAAAAAATTTAATATATTTTCTTTATACTGACACTATCTAAATAAGCATCAAAAAAATCATCAATACTCTGAGCATAAACAAACAAACCCCTGACTTCTCTCATTACTTTAGTCTCATCACTAGAGATAGAATCTAAGTGCCAAATAATATAACCATCTGGAGCTTGAACGATTTTGCTAAACTCCCCTGCTTCTATATCTTTAATTGGCTCATAAATATCCACCAATTCTTCTTCAGACAACCAAAAACTATTATCTGACAATGACCCATTTTCACCATATTGTTTGACAACTTCATCCCAGTTCTGGCCATTTTCTGCTTCTAGTAGACTATAAACTTCTTGTATTTTTTGGACTCCTTTTTGATCTGTAAAACTAGTTATTAAATGATTATAAACCTTATTCTCTAATATGTCTGGCTCTATTAAAAAATATTTATATTCATCAATAGAAGTTCCTTGGTTTTTAAGCATTGTCTCTACATTATCTACTCCACCTACTGCATTAATATAATCATCAATATCTTCTGAACTTACTTCTATATTATTTTCCTTGGCCAATTTATTTAACCAAGCTAATTTGACTAGCTTACTCCAAACTAGACCTGAAAGCTCTTCCTCACTAGCGTCAGTATCTTTAACACTATCCTCTATAGTAGGGGTAGCTTTCAATAATTTATCAGCAAATCTTTTATTAATCAAAAAATCTTTCAAATAAATATCAAGCTCTCCTGATTGCTCTTCTATAGTGCCAGCTTTGAGATTATAAACTTGAGCAAAAAATATTGATGAACTGAGAGGCAATTTATGAGCATAAACTAATTTTATCATCAACCATTGAGACAAAACTATTAACAAAATAACTGCTCCAATTATTTTTATCCGATTATTTTTTTTGACCAAATTAAAAATCTGGCTAATTTGCCTAATAATATTTCTATCTTTAAAACTCATAGAATTAATTAAAAAAATAATTAAACCATTTCTCTACATTTGGTCTTTGATCATCTGACAAATCACTGCTGGCTGTGTCATTTAAATTGACCAAATTAATTTGTTTTTCTCCTGGTTTGCTAAGATTGAGCTCCAATCTAGCCTGCTTTTCAATATATTCATCTGTTTTTAAATAAGAAATCAACTTATCCATTTTAGATGTCTTGGCTTCCAAATCTTGTAATTGTGCTTCTAGAGTATTTATTTCCTTTTTTATCTCATAGCGCAGCATAATCTCTTTACCCACTTTCACAAAAGAAATAATCAGTAATACTATCAGTAACATAGAAAAAATATTGGAGCTCCAAATTTGGCTTTTCCAATTATTATTTACTTTGCTAGCTGAGGCTCTATGCCTAAATTGATTATTCATAGTATTAAGCGTAAAACAATTATAACATAATTTATATCTTTTTTCCAAAATTATTTTTGCCTAAGATACAAAAAAGTATTATAATATAATAAAGATAAATAAAAAAATGAAAATAGACAAAATAAAAACAAAAAAAATACTCTGGTTGCATATCGAAAAACCGACCCGAGCAGAAATTGAATATCTACAAAAAGAATACGATTTTCATCCTCTAGATCTTGAAGACTGCCTAGGTAGAATCCAAAGGCCTCAAATCAGTGAGTATACTCACTATATATTTTTTATATTGACTTTCCCCGCTTACAATAGAGAGACTCGGGAAATAGAATCTAGTGAAGTTGATTTTTTTATTGGACCAAAATACTTAATTACCATATCTGACGGCCGAACACCTACTATAAAAAACTTTTTCAATGAACTAAAAACCAATGAATACAGCCGAGATAAATTTATGATGGACGGCCATTCTGTATTTTTACTTTATGAAGTTTTACACCGCTTGCAAAACTACACCATGCCGATGCTAGACCATATCACTCAAGAAATTGAAGATATAGAAAAAAGAATTTTCAAAGGAGAAGAAAAAAAACTAGTAATAGAAATACTCCATACCAAAAGAAATATTGTAGATTTTCGTCGTATTATGCAAGCGCATAAAACTATCATCAAAAAACTAATGAGTGCCAACAATAAATTTTTCATGCATGATATGATGAATATTTACTTTAGTAATATTTTAGATAGGACTAAAGACATTTGGGATATTTTGGAAACCCTTAAAGAAAATATCAATACTTTCCAAGAAACCAATGAATCACTAATATCTCACCGTTTAAATGACATTATGAAGACATTGACTGTAGTATCTGTAGTGATGATTCCAGCTACTTTGATATCTTCTATATTTGGTATGAACGCCAAACACATGCCTTTTATTGGTTCAGCTGGTGATTTTTATATTATGTTGAGTTTCATTTTGGTTGTTATTATGTTCTTTTTAGTATTTTTCCGCAACAAAAAATGGCTCTGATTTGATAAAAACAATTATTTTTGCTATAACTATCCCATCTAAAGATTAATCTGGATGGGATTTATAATATACAAATGGAAAACTTTTGGCAAAATCTAAAAAAACCCATACTATCTATGACGCCTATGGCTGGTATTACTGATAGCGCTTGGCGTCAAATATGTAAGTCTTGGGGAGCTGACATAGTCCACACTGAGTTTGTCTCGGTGGATGCTCTTTGCCATGCTAGTTCTAAAACTATACAGATGCTAGAGTATCAAGCCAGTGAACAACCAGTAGTAGTCCAAATATTTGGCAAACAAGCAGATCTCTACCCTCAGGCCGCTAAAATTGTCGCCAAAACTGGCGTAGCTGGTATTGATATAAATTTTGGTTGCCCCGCCAAAAAAGTAGCTGGCCACGGTGGGGGTATTTGTCTACTGAGAGATATGAAAACTGTCAGAGACATTGTCACCAAAACTATAGAAGCTGTAGATATACCTGTATCAGTCAAAACTAGAATTAGCCTGCGAAAAACTCAAGGTCAGCCTGACTCTGGTGACATTACTATTTTTGATTTTATAGATGCTCTATCAGATTTGCCACTAGCTGCTTTGATACTGCATGGCCGAAGCTACGAAGTACCTTTTACTGGTCCAGTGGATTTGGAAATGTTGCGTGAGGCTGGTCAAAAATTTAAAACCACTTTCCCCCAGTCTATATATCTTATCAATGGCTCTTTTCAGACTATAGAGTCAGTAGTAACAGACCTTAAATATACTCAAGCTGATGGTATAGCCCTATCTCGGGCTCTATACGGTCGTCCTTGGCTCTTTAAGCAGATAAGAGACTATATTGACACAGGCAGCTACCAAGAAGTCACTTGGCCGACTATCAAAGAAACAGCTATCAGGCACGCTCACTTGCTATGGCAATCAAAAAATGAAAGAGCTTTTATAGAAATGAGAAAACATTTATTATTTTATGTCAAAGGCCGACCTGATGCTAGTGAACTAAGAAAACAACTAGTGACTGTAAGCAATCCTGATGATGTAGAGAAAATATTAAATCCGCTAAACTAGCGGATTTTTTGATTGATAAATATAAGTCCAGATTTTAGCAAATAGAAAACCGGGACGCCCTTTCAAACGTCCCGGTGTTGTTTCCCCTCTGAGAGGGAAGTATGTTTAGTCGCCAGCCGGCGGAGCCGGCGGTGAGGTCGGAGCAGCTGGCGTCGTCGGAGCACTAACCCCAAGCCGCCGAGCTACATCACCCAGACCGCCCAAGCGGTCAATCAGACCAGAAGGCAGTAACCACTTGACGGCATCACTCTTGACCAGCTCCATGACCTGGAGCCATTCAGACGCCGCCAAAGCAGAGGCTCCCTTCTGAAGAGCCTTTTCGATCTCTTCGATCATCTCCTTGGCGCCAGTGCCTTCAGCCTTCTTCTTGATGACAGCCATCTCCGCTCTCAACCGCTCGGTCTCCAGATCGATCTTAGCTTTCTCCAGCTCGATCTGGGAAGCCTCAAGGCCGGGAGGAGGATTGCCGTCGGAAAGCTCTGTGCTCATCTCCAAGAAACCAACAACTCGCATAGAGCCACGACGCAGGAGCTGCGGAAAAGTCATAGGCTCTGTGCCCGGACCGTCAAAGAAGAAGAAATGGGCCTCGGAAGTGTAGTAACTTCCGATCAGTGCTTGGTTCATACCAAGCTTGCGCGTCAGACGAGCCAAGTGGTTCTGAGTATCGCGCTTCAGAAGCCCCGTTGGATCACGCCTATCTTCCAGCGACAGACGCAGGAAGAGCCGTGGATCGTGGTACATCCCAAAGCGTTGACTCACGAAAAACTCCACTGGCGGCCCAGTAGAAACACCCTCCCCATCCGTCAGAATCTCAATCAAACGACCTTGGTCGTCGGTTTCGAATTTACAGGGCACACTGCTGGTAGCCAAAGGCTCATCCACTTTGTATTTGTTAACTTCGAGGATTTCCTCGACGAAAACAAACACCCTAAGCCACGGAGCCCACATCGCCACCAGCGTAATGTGAAGCCCCTCCCTCAACATAGTCTTGAGACAACCATATGTTGAGGCCATACGGTTGGTCTCTTTCTGCCAGAGGAAAATCCAGGGATCATAGCGATCCTTCTTGAAGATTTCAATAACCAGCTTATGAGCAATCGGCACTTGATAATTAGCACCAAGCTCATAAACCAAGATCATCAAAATCAGCAAGAACAGGAAAAGCCAGACACCCGGCAAGGCAAAAGCCAGGATGCTCAAGATCCCACCAGCGATCAAACTGACACGCCGAGGAATCTCAATCATAATCTTCTGCTTAACCCGCTCCAGTTGGGTCAAGAAGAAGAAAGCTCCAGTGGCAAGCACCTGCAGCACCAAGTAAATCAAGCGCGTCCGGATGGACCCACCCAACTTGATGATGTCTGCAGGAAAAAGCAAGAGCACGAAGAAAATGCTGGTGAAGGCAATAAATGTACCAATCCCCAGACCGAAAAACATCTGCCCAGTGTAGGCCATGGGCTGCTTTTCGATCGGATCAATAGTAACCACGCATTGCCTGTTCTTCAACATCCACACCAACTTCCTGCAGGCCAGAGGCAGTACCAAAGCCACCACACACAGCTGGAGCAAATTTATGACCAGTGTGAGGCTCCAAAAATCCACCTGACCTTGGAGCCAAGGACGGAGTGTCAGGTACAGTATCAGATACAGTACCACCACCACGCCCCAAATGTAGCGACCGAAGAGCCAAATCTTACCACTTTTGCCCAAGACTTGTGTCAAGAGCAACAGCAGGATAAACAAGGAGATAGGATCCACCCACCAACGCGGGTGACCACCCCTATATACCCTTTCCTTGCCAAAGGTCCTAGGCTGGGTATGCCGACCCAAGGTGCCTTCAATGGCACCAACCGGCCGATTGATGAACTTCTCCCAGGACTCACGCGAGTAGCCCTCGGGAATTTCTTCATCATCGCCAACGACGTAGTACTTCTCGGCTTCAAGCGCGACAACAGTCGAGTCTTCCCCGACTGCCACACCCTTGAGCATGGGGATGAATTCCTTGATTTGCCAAGCCCACAGGTCGTGGTGCTTGGCTACTCGCTCCTGACCGAAGTACTGGACACTGACCAGGATGATGAGCCCGAACAGTCCAGTGGCGACCAAACCAGCCGCCCGCTTGATGGCGAAGTTCCAGAAGCCGCCCTGTCCTTTGAAGGCAGCCGTTCCCAAACGTTTGACACGAAGTGCTGCCATCCACCAGCCGAGCAGAATTGCCACGGCGAAGATGGGCAGGATCATTTCCGGCCAGACCCATCCCCAGGTGTCTCCCAGGTAGAGTCCGAACTCTCCCAGCCTTTGCTGGTTGTCCAAATACATGACTTTCCTCCTTCTTCTCTATCGAGTGACTCTCTTGCGTGTGTTTCGACTAAACTCTATTTCAATGACCAATACTAAGGCGTATTGGTCACAAGACACAATTAGCCCACCTTAGTAGTGAACGTATTATTATATCATATAACAAAAAATTTGTCAATATATAAATACCAACAAATTTTATCTAATATTAGCTACCTGTCCGCCTCTGGCGGGAAAAATCTATATTACCCAACAATCCCCTATTTTTTCTCTAATTTTCTATACAGCCAATATGAATAGCCATAGCTAAGACCAATAATCATCACCAAGACAAAGATAAAAATTATCGGTACATAGCTAGGGGAAGCATAAGGCATAAAGACAAAAAACAGACCACCTACCACAAAAACTTTTTGAGCTAGTAAATGAGTCTTTTTCCAAACCTCTTCATTTGATAATGTCCAAGGCGTGCGAATACCCATAAACCAATTTTGCTTGACATTTTTTATCAAAAATCCAATCACAATAAACAAAGTACCCATCAACCAAGTCATAGTATCAGAAATAGGTATTTGATAGCCAAGATTACTATAAATAGAAATAAAATAAACTATAGCTAAAAAAGCTACCATCAACAATTTAAAAGCATGATAAGCTGAGTCAAATCTCAGATAATTTTCTTTTTTGGGATCCATCTTTGGCAAAAATCTAAATAAAAGATAAAGACCAATAATTAAAAATGGCACAAAAACCACCAAAACACTTTTATCCCCCCAGCCATCAGGCTGACCATTATAACCCCAGTGAGTAATCACTATATCTGGCAATAAGCCATTAAAATAATAAGCTGATACAGCTACAGAAAAAATTATCAGCAGAGAAAAAATGTCATAAAATTTTATTTTTTTCATCCCCTTAAAAATTAATTTTTATTAAGTATTAGTAATAATAAACTATTTTTGACAACTAGGACAAAAATGTGTCCCCCGACTAGCGATTTTTATTTTTTTAATCTTGGTATTTTTACAAATTAAACATAACTGATTTTGACGACCATAGACTTTGAGATAGCTGACAAAATTCCCCTTTTTGTTGTCTGCATCCCGATAATCACTAAAAGTAGTGCCTCTTTTGTCTATAGCTTTTTTAATAATAACTTGGCAGGCTTGATAAAGCTTTTTTATTTCATCATCCGATAAACTATCTACAGAGCGACTAGGTAATACTTTGGCTCTAAAGCATATTTCATCGGCATAAATATTACCAATTCCAGCTATAATCTGCTGATTCAAAAGCAAAACTTTTAGTAATCCTTTCTTACTTTTTATTATACTCCTAAAATTTTTCCAGGTAAAATCAGCTCTACCTGGCTCTAAACCAAATCTAGCTCTGGCTGATTCTTGCCCCAAATTATCCACTATCTGCAAATAACCGAATTGCCGCATGTCATTAAAAAATAAAGTTGAACCATCTATAAAATTAAAAATAATATGAGAATATTTATTGGGTAGTTCAGTAGTAGCTGGAAAATTATGTCCACCAGCTATTAAATTATCTTTAAATGAATAGATCAATTGACCAGTCATCTTAAGATGAATCAACAAAAAATTATTATCTGCCAAATTGAATATCAAAAGCTTGCCTACTCTATCAATAGATAAAATACTATTTTTATCAATAAGCGACTTGAACTTAGCCACTTTATTTCTCAATAATTTGGGTTTTTTTATCTCCACGCTGACAATCTTTTTATTGAGAATTTTGTCACTTAAGCCTCGCCTGATTGTTTCTACTTCTGGTAATTCTGGCATAGTAAAGACATTATAAAACAAAAACCGCCCCCGCACAATGCGGGGGCGGCGATAAAAATATATTTATTAGTATCTATTTATAACTTCGTCACTAACGTTTATAATCTCTCGTCCAGCATATTTAGCTAATTCTTCTAAATTCTTAATATGTTGTTTATGACCATTTTCTAAAACATAAATTTTGAAATCTGGACCGCGTAGTAATGTACCATCAGCATATTCTTTTACACCAAGAACTTTACCCCAATCTGGGAATTTGTCTAAAACTGTAGTCAGAACATTGTAAATCCTCTGACCAAAGTGATTATCATGTAAATATTGCCAAGTAGGTACATGCCATTTCTTTTGGTCTTTGATCAAATAAACAGACATTTTATGATCACAAGCATCTCTCAACAGTGATCCATCTGAATACTCCATTCTACCATGTAGATCTGAATCTTCACCATGAGAACCACTTGGTCTTAAGAAATCGCAAATTAATGGTTCGCCTTCAATCTTTTCACCTAAAACTTCTTCACACTGTTCAACTGGAGGAGTTTTAAATGTCTTCTCAACAGTTGTTAATTCTCTAGAACCATTAATAGCTCTTATTTTATAATAATAAGTAGTGTTTGGTAATAAATTTTTTAAAGATACAGTATGATTTAAAGTATTATCATTTTCATCTATATGTTGAGTATAAACACCGCTCTCCGTGCCTAACTCCAACATAGTATCAGAAGATCTGCTTGTTTTCCATGATATATTGGAAGCCTGACAACTAATATTTGATGTTAAATCTTTAATAGAGAAAGAAGATCCCCCTCCTCCTCCACCGCCGCCGCCACCGCAGTTAGTCACACATGGTGGTTCTGGAATTACTTCACATTGAGTACTACAAGTGCTAGACCCATTTGGACCATCATCACACTGCTCTAGACCATTTTGAATACCGTCACCACAGAGCTCTTCAGTCACACATGAATTCCAGACACAATATCTTTGTTCTACACTTTGTAATTTAACGTCATCTGAAGGCAGATTACAGTTTTGTGTGCCAGCATAGCCAGCTACGGTAGTACAAGATTGTGAAGCATTACCATCACATTGTTCTATTTCTTGGTTGACAACACCATCACCACAATATGGTTTTGGATCATATTCATTTTGACAACTAGCGCTACAACCGTCACCATTTTCTAAATTACCGTCATCACATTGTTCTGTTTCTTGATTGACCACTCCATCACCACAATATGGTTTTTCATCAGGACACATCAAAAATGGTGGCACATAATATGAATAACAAGCTACTTGATCATTATTAGCATTAAGTGTTGTCACTAAACCTAAATCACTTAGATTGATTACACCATCATTATTTAAATCATATCTAGGCGCAAAATCATTATTTGTATAATTCTGGCCATAAAAATCTGTAACACCTTGTACTAGACCATTACACCAACCGACATTTGAATCTTCACATGAAAAATAAAATTCTCTTGTTTCACTGGTCGGATTTTCAAATTCAGCGTAACAAACATCATCATCAGCTTCAGAATGCATTGAAGTTACTAATGATAAATCTGATAAATCAACTACTTGATCATTATTTAAATCAATTACATTATTATAAATTCCATAAACTGATGAGTTGGCATCATAATAAGCTTTAAATGCACCAAGTAAAGCACTGCACCATGGAGCTGCTGGAGTTGGTTCTACATCTTTTATCTTACACAAACGGACATCATCAAGATAAGTACCATAGCTATTGCTTGGACCAATGTCTTCAAAAGCTATTTCTGTATTGGTACTACTGGCAGTAAATATATAATTAGACTTTGTCCAATCACTTTGAGCCAGAGGGGCACTACCAGTAGCTGGACCATTGGTAGCTACCTGACTACCATCTACTTTTACTGCAAGATGATTGTCCCCAACGGCTATAACATCATGACGAGGAGCAAATGACCAAAATAATTTATATTGAGCGCCAGCTTCTGTGGCTACATTTTGCGTGACACGTGTTGAGTGGTCGCCATCAAGCTCGGAATATTGTAAGCCATCAGAGGCTACGTTGCCACTCCAACCTTTGTGAAGCTCTAAGGTAGTAGCTGAATTATCAGATACTTTTTCAATTACCCAAGCTAGCACTGAACCCATTTTTTGCCACAAATCACTATTTGTGACTACTGGCTCTTCAAAACTACCATTAACAATAAGACTATCTTTTATAGAACATTCCTCTTGTTCTGAAAGATTAACATTGAAAGCTACACAATAATATGTATTGTCTTCACTGACATCAATCCATTCAGCGTTGTCATAATTTACAACATCATTATTACACCAAAATTCAGCACTGACATTATTGCCGGGAGCACTTCCTGGAGGAAAAGAAAATGGCAAATAGTCAGCAGTAGGTAATACTTCTCTAAACCAGAGCCTGCCTGGTAATTCCTCTAAATTTAATTCTACTTGTGCCTGACCATTTACATCTGTCAAAGAATCAAAATCGGACCAACCAGTGGCATTGTGCTCACCAATATAATCTCCGTTTAAACTTAATAAGCTATCGTTAGTTCCCCATTCAAACTTCCAATCTGGAACAAAACGACAACTATCATGTGTATCTACATAATTTTGAGCTGTGTCAGCAGTAATATTTGTACTGCCAGACCAATTTGGTAAATCACTTTCTTTATCACAGACAATCTTATGAGCAATTACAGTAGCAATTGAATTTTCTTGGTCTTCAATATTAGTACAATCATTTGTGCATGACTCTGAACCAGTTGGGCCGGCGTCACAATCTTCGCCTGGATCTATATTATAATCACCACAAAATGGCTCTTGTTCATCAATTTCATATAGACAAAGTTTAGTAACTGTCACACTATTTCTAGCCATCGAGTTATCAGCTTCTATACAATCAAAAGCTGTATCCATATGAACAGTATTATCACCGCTCACAAAATCAAAATTACCAGCATTTTGAATACTCCAGACTTGACCAGCTGGTTGATCCAAAACAACATCACCAGCTATACTACTATTTACTCTAATAGTAAATTCTTCATTATCTTGGCCATAAGTAGTATCTTCATTTAAAGCATCGCGATTGGCTACAGTATAAACATCATAATTACCTCCATTAACTAAATTGACTACTTGTGAGTCATAAATAGGCAAAGAAATATCACAATTAGCACCTGCCACATATAAATCTACTGGAAATTCTAAATCAGCACCGTCACAACTTGGCTCTGGTTCTGGCTGAGGTTGTGGACATTGATATGTATTATCCTCATCAGGAGAAATAATATCTGAACCATGATCTGTATGAGCACCAACAGCACTAGCATCGACATTTATCCTTTCCCAAGGATTAGACTGACTGCCAGTTGCATGGCATACTGTTACTTTTCCACTAGATGTGGCATGCGCTATATTACTAAAAGAAGCTAGCTTGATTTGCAAGCCAGAATTCCCAACTAACATAGTTAGTGCGACAAAGTAGAAAAAACCAGTTTTAAAAACTTTTTTCATATTTTATCTTAAATTAGTTAATTAATTTTTTAGCTGTAATAAAAATTACAATCTTATATTTAAATAATAAATTATTATATAACTAATAATTATAACAAGATGTCTGATAGTTTGTCAACAAAAAAATACTATATTAATTCTGCAATTCAAACTTACTATTTATTTAAAAAATAGTCAAGAAACTCAGTAAGGCTATTAAGCCTAAAGTAGAGGCTATAGTACTAAGATGTTGTTTTTTGATTTGGATAAAAATATTCAAAAGTAAGGCAATAAAAGCTATTATCAACATTATTTGGTAGTAAATATTACCTATTTTAAACAAAGGCCTTATTAGCTCTGAATTGCTCTGTTTTAAGAAAGAATATTGGCTAATAGTAGAACCAGCCACTGGCTTGATATCTTGCCAACTGATATCCTGAACTAAGACATTTTCGGCACTATCACGAGCAGTCAAAGTAGCTAAAACTACGGGATTAAATAAAGTATCATAGTCCACTCCTGATATAATTTGATGGCCTGTCCATCTGCCTGCTTGGCTATAATCTTTAGCCAAAACTATTTTATTATCAGCGAAATTAACAAAAGCATCCACCGTGTCGTCACTTAGATAAGCAGTAGCTTTTAAAACTAAATCTTTACTGCCACTAGGTTGATTGACCAAAATATTAGTTTCGTTTTGATCTAAAATTGGTGCCGTGTTGTCCACAGTCACGGTATAATAAGATGAACTAAGACTTTCGTCTCCTTGATAAGCTATTAGCTGTAAACTATGTTGACCTTCAGTAAGTTTAATTGTTACATCAAATTTTTCATTATCAATTACTTTGCTGACCTCTAGGTCTCCGTCAACATAAGTAGTTATTCTTTGTGCTCCTTTGGCCAAAAAAGTAAAAGTGTTTATATTTTCCTTTGAAATATAATTATTTTCTGGGCTAATCAACACTGGCGTTTGTAAAACAATTGCTTCCTGCTCAGGTAATATTAAATCATTTGACACTTCGGGTATTGGTAGTTCCTCTACTATTTCCTCTGGCTTATTTTCTGTGGCTACTATTTCCTCTGGTATTTCCTCTGGTTCTGGCTCTGATTCTATAATAGCTTGTTCTACTTTTGTATTATAATCTTGGGCTTTGGCTAAATTTTCTTGAATTTCTGGAATAGTTTCTTCAATCACCACTGGGACTACTTTGGCATAAGGATCGCCAAAATACTGGGCTATTAAAGTAGTTTCATAGCCATTGTAATCACCACTGACTACACCGACACCTATTTCTGTAAAATCTGGATCAATAATATTACTATAGTGGGTTGGCGATTCTTTCCAAGCAGCTACTACATCATTGGCATCAGAAAAACCAATAGCCAAATTTTCTCCAGCAAATCTAAAATTATAGCTTAAGTCATACAACCAATGTCTTAAAGCCCTATCATCAGGACTAACATGGGCAAAATATTGATTAAGCAACATATCTTGAGCTTTATTTAAAGCCGCTTGATTTAAAACTTGATTTTCTTTAAGTTGGTTAATGCCTAATTCATTTCTAATATTATTAGTTAAAGTCACAATTTTTTTAGCTTGCTGAGCTAAAATATCTGGAGATAACCAAGCTTGGACTGGAAATGACAAAGCAAAAACTACTATAGTTACTTTTATAACTACAGCCGAAGCAGCATAAAATGCTATTCTTTTTGGATGTAGAGCACGAGGTTTAAAATCATTACACTGATTAGGTATAAAAAGATTCCTTAAACTACCACTACCTCTGGGGTTGCTACCAGATTTTACTTCATTACCATCATTCATGCCATCACAATCAGTATCAGGTCTAAGAGGATCTGTCTTATAGACCTTTACTTCTTGATAATCACCTAGACCATCTTTATCAGTATCAACACTATAAGGATCTGTACCTAAAGCCTTTTCCTCATAATCCAATAAACCATCAGCATCAGAGTCTAAGAATTTTTTGTCCTGCTTGTCTTTTGACATATTTTATAGACAAATATTAATAATCAATTAAATCATATACCTATGATTTTGTCAATAGTAAATAAATAAAATAATTTTATTGACTTTATTATAACACAAAAAGCTACAAAAAAACTACCCTGAATCCAAGGTAGTTTTTAAAAAAATATAAATTTATTATCTTTTAGAATAAACTCAATATATCGTTAGTAACATTATTAATTCTTTGACCAATATAATTGAATAATTCTTCTAAAGATCTGATATGACGCTTTTGTTGATTCTCAATAACATAAATTTCTGGTCCGCAACCTCTAATCAAACTACCGTCAGACCAATCAGTTTTTCCTAATATATCAGCATCTGGAGTATTATAAGTACAAACTTCTGTTTCTAAAACATCTTCTTCTGCTTCAATTTTTTCACCTAAAACTTCGCCTTCAATTTCAGATATTGGTTGGTTGAAAAAAGTTGATCCACCAGCTAAAACAGATTTAGGAGTAGCTACACATTCAAAAGTTGTAGTACACCAAGTATCAGTTCTAAACTTATTTGTAGCATATTCACTTACATCTTCTAAGTTATGCACACCATCTCCATTGGCATCAAAAGTATCAACACAAGAAGCAAATTCACTGACATCACTTAGATTTCTTAAACCATCACCATTGTGGTCACAAATAGCTAAAGGAGTAACTGGTTCTTCTACCACTTCAGTACTATAAAGAGCTTCTGTACTAGTAGCCACATCACAAACAAAGCTATCTCTACACCAAATGTTATCTTGGTTATTTGAAGCATAAGCACTAGTATCTAATAGATCGTGTCTATTATCACCATTGGCATCAAAAGTATCAACACAAGAAGCAAATTCACTGACATCACTTAGATTTCTTAAACCATCACCATTGTGGTCACAAATAGCTAAAGTGCTAGAAACTACATCTAGATTTTCAGTAACATAAGCTGGCTCAGCATTGGGAATAGCCTCACAATCAAAATCACTAGCACACCAAGTGTCGTCTTGGTTGTTTGAAGTATACAAAGATATATCAGACAAATCATGGATACCATTACCATCGACATCAAATGTCTCAGCACATTCAGCAAACATAGCTACATCGCTTAAATTTCTGACATGGTCTCCATTGTGGTCACAGATAGCCAAAGTAGCTGTAGTTTCCTCTACTCTTTCAGAAGGCCAAAAATGTGCTTCACACCAATCGTTATCTTGATTGTGTTCAGCATATTCAGCAATTTCAGAAAGAGAGAAGGAATCCTTAACTTCGGCAAATAGACTCACATCACTTAAATTCCTAAAACCATCACCATTATGGTCACAAATTGCTAAAGTAGGTTCATCAGTCAATACTTCGGCTATTGTATCACCAGAAATAATTAAATCTTCCTTGGCATTAGCTACTAATGAGCCAAAGCCCGTTAGAATGACTAAAGAAAGAATTAAGTACTTGTTTAAGTTCATTTTAAACATAAATTTTCACCTTTTTAAATAATTAATCGCTTTTATATATAAAATATTGTTTATATTAAAACAAAGCAGAATATACTCTATTTCAGAGAAATTGTCAAGATATAGGTCCAACAAACAAAAAAACAGCTAAAATAGCTGAAAAAAAAAGTAATTGTGGCCCGCGCGCAGAAGTCCGATGACTTCTGCGCGCGGCACCAATGTTGTCGTCAGTCCAAGGGCTTCAAGTCCAAGGGCTTCATCCAACCCCTGCGCGTGACAGTGTTGAAGTAGGCCTTCAAATGATTGGCCCCGAGAAGACCATTAGGGTCATGTAGCTGCAACAGCCAGTTGTCGCCACTGCCGTCTTCGATGCCGATGGCATCGACACTGACTACGAAACAGCCTCCTCTGATGTACGGCACGTGGAAGACAGGCTTCCTGTTCTCATGCCTCAGGCGCAGAGCGTCAAAGAGCTCTTCCCGCGAGGGACCACCAGTGATATCAAATTGCTTGGCCATACAGCCTCCTCAAAGAACACGCTTCCTTGGTTGGGGAAAGAAGCCTAAACCCCGTTGCTCATTCAGAGCCACCTACTCATACGAATAGGAATTACGAACTATATATAATAACATATTTTATATATTTTGTCAAATGAATACAACAAACAAAAAAACACCCCCAAGGGTGGTTTTATTATGCCCCTCGACTTCGCTCAGGGCATTCGACTCCTAGAAAAGTGGTCGCAATCCGAACCGCCTATGGCGGTGAGGATGAAGACCATGAGCGAAGTCCCGCTTTAGCGGGACGGAGTCGAATGGAGCCGTCACGCAGGCTTGAACTGCGGACCCCTTCCTTACCATGGAAGTGCTCTACCACTGAGCTATGACGGCAGATAATAAACTTATTTTATATACTAAACTAAGAAAGTGCCTATTACTCTTTATTTTACCAACACTCGCCCCGTCAAGTCCGCAGGACTGTGCGGGGAGCTATGACGGCAGACGACAAATTAATTTCTAACTACTAAAATACAAAAAGGATGGTGGGCCGGGAGGGATTCGAACCCCCGAAGGCATATGCCAGCAGATTTACAGTCTGCCCCGTTTGACCGCTTCGGTACCGACCCATATAAAAAATTAACAGCTGGTAGCTAACTGCCGGTAAGCAGAAAAATCTTCACCAACTGTAAGACAATTATATTTTCAAATTATTATAAACTATCAATACGTTCAATAAATTCCGCTATCTTCTGATTAGCTGGATTTACTTCTTTTAGCTTGTCTAAATAATCAGAAGCTAATTCTTTATCAGACATAATTATACTAATATTTATCAAAAAGTCAAGAATCTTGGGATTATTTGGGGCTAAAAGTAAAGCTCTTTTGGCTGTTTCTAAAGCTTTTTCTTCTTCTTCTAAATCAATATATACTTCGGCCAGTGACAAAAGATAGAGATAATTGTCATCTGATAAAGATATTGATTTTATATATTCCTCCTCTGCTTGTTTGAGATTACCTCTTTCTCTAGCAATGTCAGCTAAAGAATAATAAACATCTGGATCTTCAGCGTGAGTCAATTTTAATAAATATTCTAAAGTTTCCCTAGCTTGAGAATATTCTTTTTTTAATCTATAAACCTCAGCTAATAATCTATAAGCTTCTATATTATGCTGATCAAGGCCAATAGCGTCTAATATAATTTCTTCAGCTTGATTATATTCTTCATTATTTATCTGTTGTTTGGCAGTAGTTAAAATCTCATCAATAGCTTGAGATTTATCTACCGAAGAACTAAGCTTTTCAAAACCACGATGCTTGATGTCTTTTTCTATATCTTTTAATTTTTTATAATACTGTTTTAAACTACCTTTTAACTTGGTCTTAGCTGGCCCCGCTAAGACCTGAAGCTTAGCAAAAATTTCCATCCAGGATCTTTCTAAACGAGTTTTTAAAATAGCTTCTTTTTGTCTTTGTATTTTTACTTCTGGCAAATTATCAACGTTGATATTTGTCAAAAGCGAAAACTTCTTTATTACTCTCCAAATAATAAAGCCCAGAGATAAAAGTATGATAATTACTAAAAATACATCCAACATATATTATGCTTTGTTATAACTACCAAAAATTCTAATCATTTTTTCTACTTCTTTTTGCATAGCCTCGGTAGAAGGATTAAGAATCTTACGAGGATCTATAATATCACTTTCTTTAGAAATAGTATCACTCAAGGCTTTTTTAAAGGCTAAACGCAAATTTGTATCTATATTTATTATACTAATACCATTTTTGATAGCCTGCTTGAAAGTTTGAGGGCTAAGTCCTGAGCCACCATGCAAAACAAGAGGTATCTTAACCAATTCTCTTATTTTTTTCAAGCGGGGCTGATCAACTCTTTCCACGCCTTTGAAATGACCATGAATAGTGCCGACTGAAATAGCTAGGGTGTCTATTTTAGTATGTTCCACAAAATCCTTAGCTTGATGAGGGTTAGTCATTAAATCTTTCATATTTATCTCCCCTGTTTCAAGCTTAACTAAGCCTTCTTTACCCAAAATTGAACCCAGCTCTGCCTGAATCCATATTTTCTTATTGTGCGCCAAAATAGCCATTTGTTTGGACAATTTAAGATTAGTGGCATAATCTTTTTCGGAAGCATCCATATGCACTGAATTGTAACCAATATTAATACAATCTTTGACTATCTGGGTATTTTTGCCATGATCAAGGTGTATGGCAATAGGCACTTTTTTACCAACAGTATTTCCAAGGCTCGTCATGATAGCAAATAAAGTTTGTAAATTGGAATAGCTAATAGCTGATTCTGATGTCTGAATTATGACTGGTGATTTTTGCTTGATTGCCGCTCTAATAATAGCCAAAGTAGTTTCTAAATTTGAAGTATTAAAAGCTCCCACCGCGTAGCGACCTTGTTGGGCTTTTAATACTATTTGCTTGATTGGCACTATCATATGTTTTTATTTTACAATATTTAAATTTATTGTGAGAACTTTGATTTAGATGTGACTTTGTAACAACAACGGAACAGATAATTCAAAGTATGAACAATAAATTTAAATAAATATATTTTTATGAATTTTTAATTAACTTAAAAAATGATTGCGCCTTTAAACTATCGCCACCGACCAAAGCACCTTTAAAATCTGTGCTAAAATTAGCTACTGTGTCAGCCTTAACACTACCACCATAGATAATATCAAAATTATTCAAATGCGCTGGAATATTTTTTTTAAGTACTGCAATCTGAGCTATGGCTTCAGCTGGACTGATGACTTTACCACTACCACTGGTGCTGATAGACCAAACAGGTTCATAAGCTAATATAAAATATTTGTTATCTAATTTTTTTAAAGCTTTAGTTACTTGTCTAGCTAAAACTTTTTTAGTGGCACCAGCTTTATATTCTGCCAAAGTTTCACCCACACAAATAATAGGTGTTATATTATTTTCCAAAACTGCTTTGGCTTTTTTGTTGACCATTTCATCAGTTTCACCCAGCGCTCTTCTCTCGCTGTGGCCAACAATAACATAATCACAAGCTAATTTTTTTAAACTAGAAGCAGATATCTCACCGGTAAAAGCACCATTTTTTTCATAGAAGACATCTTGAGCTCCCAAAGATATGCCTGAACCCTTTAAAATTTTAGATACTTCAGCTATTGCTAAAAAACTAGGACAAAACACTACTTTTTTGTCAGCTAGTTTTTCCTTGGCTAGCATTAATTTTAATTTCTTAGCTAAAACAGTAGTTTCACCAACATCTAAATTCATCTTCCAATTAGCCACTAAAATTTGTTTATATTTTTTCATAGTATTATCTCAAAAATCTTAAATGCTCCTAATGAGATCATCATAACCAAAACACCTGCTAAAAAAGAACCTAGACCAATATATATTAATGATTGTTGCTTATCAAAATTAAATAACCAAGCAATCAAAGATCCTGTCCAAACTCCTGTACCTGGTAAAGGAATAGCTACAAAAAGCATAAGCGCCACTTTACTTAAAACCGCATATTTTTTATCATATTTTGCTCTAGTTCTAGCAAACAAAGCATCAAAAAATCTATCAAATATTTTCCACCTTCTCAGCCAATTGGATATTGGCCCCAAAAAATAAACAATTAATATACCTGGAATAATGCTAGACAAAACTGCTACCACAAATATTTGCCATAGTGGCGTATCAAAATTGGCCATGACCATAGGAATAGCTGCTCGGAGTTCAAAAACAGGTAAAATAGATAATAAAAATGTAGCTACTAAAGGATGAATATTATAAATCCAAGATATTTCCATAATTATGAATTAAGTATAAAACAAAATGCTATTTAAGACCAGATAAAATTATTTAAGACCCAAGCTGACAATATTTTCAAATCTTGAAAGCGACCATCATGTGTATCAGAGCCTAGAACTACTGATATAATATCGTGACCGTCCTTATTTCCTACTTCAGCTACTAGACAATAGCCAGCTGCATTGGTAAAACCAGTTTTACCAGCTTTGATATCCAAAAAGCTATTAAATAATTTATTAGTGGTCTTTATCTCATGATTCTGTCCGCTTTTAGCTTGAAAATTATAAGCCGAGCGCGAAACAGCATCACTAATATGCTGATTAGCAAAAGCTACTTTCGCTAGCGATAAAATATCTAGGGCTGTGGATTTATTATCATCTTGCAGACCAGTCAAACCTTTAAAACTAGTATTATTCAAAGATAAATCTCTGGCTTTGCTATTCATTTTTTTTATAAATTCCTCTTTTGACAATCCAGTACTACGAGCTAAAGCTTCAGTAGCATTGTTGTCTGAGGCAATCAGAGCAGTATAAAAAAGATCTCGCACTGTGACTATTTCCCCTCTTAGTATCCTATTGGTACCTCCGCTGACTTCATCAGTTTCTTCCATAGTGACTTCATTTTCCCAACCTGGATTATGTTCCAAAAATACCAAAGTAGTCATCAATTTTGTAATACTAGCAATAGACCTCTGTTCAGTGGCATTTTTTTGCCACAAAATAATGCCAGTATCTTTATCCATACTAGCTGCTGAAACAGCCTGAATCTTTACACCTAAAGATTTGTTATCTATTTTATGAGGCACTATTTTTTTCTCATCAGCCACTACTACTTTTTCTAGATTAGCCATTGTGCCTTGCTCACTGTTAAAAATACTCACAAGTGGCAATTGATAAATAGCATGGCTATTTAAACCCCAGCTAAAAATTATTGTTGATACTAATATCCAAAGATTCATAAATTATCCATTATATTTTTTGCTTCTTCCAAAATAATTCTATCTCTCTTAACAATAAATTTGCCATCGTATGTATCATCATTTGGTCTAGAATTTTTTATTAGCTCTAAAGCCTGCTCAAGATCTACCCAGATAAGTTTAAAACCATAATCGATTTCGTCACCTTCAAAATTTGTCTGACCCTTTTTCCCCTCAACTTTAGCTAGAAAATTATAAGAAGTCTGAAGTGTTTGCCAGCCGGCTCTATACTCTATAGTTTGACCAATTTCACCTATTATTTTAATCTCACAACCAGTTTCTTCTAAGCATTCTCTAGCTAAAGCACTTTTAATATCCTCCTCTTTTTCAGCTCCACCGCCTGGTAATTTATAATAATGATGTTTACTAACATGTAATAAAGCTATTTTGTTATCTTCATCAAATAGAACCGCTCGCGGAGAAATTCTTGGATTATAATTTAGCTCCTTTGGTAATATATAATCTGGACGAATATCTTTATCTTTGATAGTGACTAAAAGTTTCATAAAATTTCCTCTCGTCTTAACTGTCTATAATTACCACTGGCTAAATCACCTAATTTTAATTTACCTTCAGCTAGTCTGACTAATTCTGTCACTCGTAAACCCTCTGATCCTATCATGCGCCTAATTTGTCTATTCCAACCTTGGTGAATTACTATTTCCAATTTATTTTTGTCCAAGATTCTTATCTTGTCAGCTCGAGCTAAACCCTCTGGCAAGAGAACACCCTTTTTCAATATATCCACAATGCCTCTATCCAATTCCTGATTGACTGTCGCCACGTAAGTTTTACTTATCTCAAATTTTGGATGAGTCAATTGATAAATTAATTCCCCATCATTAGTCAGTAAAAGCAAACCTGCTGAATCTTTATCTAATCTGCCTACTGGTACTACTCTCGGATGCTTGGGTACCAAATCAATGACTGATTTATCATTATGTGGATCACTAACAGAACAGATATAGCCCTCTGGTTTATTCAACAAATAATAAACTTTTTCCTCTAATATTACTTTTTTATTATCTACTGAAATATCAGATTGACTAGCCAAGACATTGGTAGCTACATCATCAGTAACTACACCAGCTATTTTAACTCTGCCAGCTCTAATAAGCTCCTCTGACTTACGTCGTGAAGCCAAGCCAGCTTCAGCCAAAAATTTGGCTAGCCGTATAGTATTTTTACTTGTTTTCTTCATGACCAGTAGTTTCTAAAAGTTTGGCTAAATTTTCATCGCTATTTAACTTATCATAATCTGGTAATTCTTTGACTGAAGACAAACCCATATGCCTTAAAAAATCCATAGTAATTGAATAATTGGTAGTTAGACTGTCTTTCTCCGTACTCTCTTCTATCAGGCCTCTAATCAATAAATTGCGTATGATCATGGAACAATTGACGCCTCTGATTTGTTCTAATTCTTCTTTGCTGACTGGCTGACGATAAGCAATAATAGTCAAAGTCTCCAAAGATGGCTTACTAAGATCACCGCTTAGCTCATCTTGAAAATAATTTTTTAACACTTGGATATTATCCGGATTAGAAACAAATTGTATTTTTTGATTATTAACTAAAATATGAATACCACTGTCTGCTTTATTAAATTTTTCTTCTAGCTGTGGCAATATTTTTTTGATATCATCTTCTTGACACTCCAATAATTTACTAGCTTCTTTGTAAGTCAACGCTTTGCCCGAAGCTAAAAGTAGAGACTCTAAGATTGATAAACTATTTTTTAGCATATTATTTTTGATTTCTTAATATATTTAGGTCGCCAAATAAAATATCCTGCTCTACATCTATTTCTTTACGCTTGATGAGTTCCAACATGGCCAAAAAATTGACCACTGTTTCAATCTTATCTTGTCTCCTAAACATTTTATTAAAACTTATTTTACTATGAATTTTTATAATCTCCTGCAAATCTCTAATTTTTTCACTAATAGAAACTGCTCGCGTCATAATCATCTTTGGCAAACTGACTATTCTCTCTATTTTGGAAATTACATTGGCAAATAACTCTCTCATAATATCTTTATTCACATTATCAGCTGGTGCAAAACCTTTTTCACTAGGTAATTTATAAGGAGTAATACGAGGGTATGAAAATTTATTAAAATCACCAAATTGCTTGGCTAATAATTTGCTAGCTTCATAATATTGCCTGTATATTTTTAACTGATTTTCCAAAGAAGCAGCATCTTCTTCATCTTCAATATCAAAATCTGGCAATAAATATTTTGATTTTAGATAAATAAGCTTGGAAGCTATCAATAAAAAATCAGCTATCTCGGTGGAAGCAATATTTTCGCCTTGTTCTATGTATGATAGATATTGATCAGTAATTTTGGCCAAAGAAATTTCTGTGACTTGTAACTGATTTTTTTCTATCAATTTAAGTAAAAGATCCAGCGGACCTTCAAATTGTTCCAATTGGATTTGATGCATTTATAGAATAAAGTAATAAAAAACGCGTTTTTATTATAGCATTTAAAGTCTTTTTTTTCAATTCATTTTGCCCAATATAAAAAACGTATTTAGCAGTAAAAAAGGACGGGGGCCGACGAACGCCGGCCCCCTATTCCGTCAGCGCGCAAGCGCTAGGAGACACCTGAGGCGCATTTGGGCTGACGGTTTCCACGCCATCATGATAAATGATGTTTATCAAGACGTGAATAGCTGGAAGAACTTTATATTTATTTTATTATACTACAAACAAAAAGGCCGGTCAAAAAAACACCCTGAGCTTGTGCCCAGAGTGTTTTAAAATACTTAAATATATTATTTCTTAATAGACAGATGTAATTCATCCAGCTGTTCTTGGCTAACATTAGCTGGAGATTCCATCATTGGATCTCTACCATCAGAAGTCAAAGGAAAAGCAGTCACTTCCTTGAGATTTTTTTCTCCCAACAAAACCATCATTAGTCTGTCTAAGCCTGGAGCAATACCGCCATGAGGTGGTACACCATATTTGAAAGCTTCAAAATAATGCTTAAACTGTTTTTTCTGCTCATCAGAAAAGCCAATTAAATTCCAAACTTTTTCTTGAATTTTCATGTCATGAATACGAATAGCTCCTCCTCCTACTTCAAAACCATTTAAAGCCAAATCATGTTGGTAGGCTCTGACTTTGCCTGGATCACTATCTAGTAATGGTACATCTTCTTCTTTGGGAGCAGTAAACATATTGTGACTTGGTCCCCAAGTGTCGCCAGCACCAATAAATCTATCTTCATCAGTTTGTTTGGCAAATAATGGAAAATTAATTATCCAAGCAAAAGCTAATTCATTGGGATCATTTTTGTTTTCTCTCAAATCAGGCTTATCACTGCCGTATTTGGCTATAGCTTCATCATGATCAATTCTTGGCCAAGGCTTTTTCGTAATTTTTTTCTCTGGGAATAGAGTTTCTACCATTTCTGTAAACATTGTTTCTACCAAAACAAGAATCTCTTCTTGAGTCATGAAGCTCATTTCCATATCCAATTGATAAAATTCTCCTGGACTTCTATCAGCTCTAGCATCCTCGTCTCTAAAACAAGGAGCCACTTGAAAATAACGATCAAGGCCAGCTACCATCAGTAGCTGTTTGTATTGCTGTGGAGCTTGTGGCAGAGCAAAAAACTGTCCCGGATGAAGACGTGAGGGCACTAGATAATCTCTAGCTCCCTCAGGGGTAGATTTGGAAAGAATTGGAGTCTGCACTTCTATAAAATCATTTTTATGCAACCACTCTCTAAAAAACATAATCACTTTATCACGAGCCACAATATTATTTTTCATGCGCTCATGGCGAAGATCAAGGTATCTATATTTCAAACGCAATTCTTCATTGGCTTGCCGTTCTTCATTATCTATTTCAAATGGTGGTGTTTCAGCCTCAGATAATATCTGTATTTTTTTGGCCAAAAGTTCAACTGTGCCGGTAGCTAAGTCATTATTGATTTGTTTAGCCCCCCGAGCTTGGACTAGACCTTCTATAGCCAAGACAAACTCTGGACGGATAGTATTTAATAAAGCCTGTGATGCTTCATCCAGCTCAGCTGGTACAGCCACTACTTGCAGTATGCCAAAACGGTCACGTAAATCCAAGAAAGCAATTTTACCCATATTTCTACGGACATTGACCCAGCCTTTGACCAAAACTGTTTCACCTACTTTATTTACTGTTTCTATTGTTTTTATTCTTGTCATATAGCTTTATTATACTAAATTTATTTGAATATCTTGTTAATTATATTTTTTCCATTTTCCTTCAGATACTATATCTAGCTGCCCATCAATTATAGAAATGGCGCTTTCATTATCTAGAGCATAAATTGGTCCTAGAATATCTTTAGCTACTTCTTTAATCTTTTCATCACACGCATCTGGAAATTTAGATGAATTCAGATGCGGTATAATATGAAAATCTACTAACGCTAAACCCTCTTCTCCTGCATATTCATTATATTGCTTAGCAAAAGCTCTATTATACTCACTGGTTAATGCCAAAGATTTGGTAGCAACAATACTCCCGGCACTAATTCCTGTATATAATCTAGTTTCAAGTAATTTTGGCAATAATTTATCTAAACCTGATTTTCTAATGTGATACATCAAGTAAAAAGAGTTACCGCCAGAAAAAAATAATACATCAGCAGCTTCCAAACGTGCTTGCCATAGCTCTTGAGGTAAAGCAGAAATATCAACTATATCCAACATTTTTGGTTTTAATTTTTCTATATTAACTAGATCATTAACAAACCAACTTTTATTACTGCTTGTAACATTTACAGCTGTTGGTATAAAAGCAATTATTGCTTCACTTATTGGCTTGCCAATCATTTCTACAAACCTAGCTGCAATCGTTTCGTTACAAAGACCATTTGATGTAAGAAGTAATTTCATATTTTAATTTATGGAGCCGGAAAGAGGACTTGAACCCCCAACCAATGACTTACGATGCCACTGCTCTACCAATTGAGCTATTCCGGCCAAGCTGCTCCCTGCCTGCCTATTGATCTACCAATCAACAATTAACCAATCTTTTCTCTAATTCTTTCAATCTGATCTTTTGCTACTTCCAATGACCTCACAAAAGTCTCTCTAGCGTTATCATCTGGAAACTCAAAATCATCGCGAGATTCTACTCTGGCTAAATCTGTAGTAATTCTATTTAAACTAGCTTGTTCGGGATGAAATGCCCTATCCTCAGTACGAGGATGTTCTGGATCAAATGCCATATTTTTATAATTAAGGTTTTAATCTATTAATTGTTCTAGGAAAGGGAATGGTTTCTCTGACATGGCTAATACCACAAACCCAGGCTACTATTCTCTCCAATCCAAAACCAAAACCACCATGAGGTACACTGCCATATTTTCTGAGATCTAAATACCACTGAAACTCATCAACTGGTAATTTTTGCTCTTTAATACGCTCTAATAAAATATCATAATCATCTTCACGTTGTGAACCACCAATAATTTCTCCATAACCCTCTGGGGCTAATAAATCACTACATTCAGCCAATGACTGATCAGTAGCATTACGCTTCATATAAAAAGCTTTAATCTTGGCTGGATAATGAGTAACAAACAATGGATTATCAAATTTTTTGGTTAGTATTGTCTCATCATCTGCTCCCAAATCATCCCCCTCTTTGATATCACTACCCATCTCTTGCAGCATTTTAACAGCCTCTGTATGTGTAATTTTATGAAATGGCTTGATAATATTTTCAAGAGGTTTTATATCTCTTTCTAAAACTGCCAGCTCTGTTTGATTTTTTTCCAAAACAACTGTGACCATATGACGGATTAATGCTTCTTGAATAGCCATATTTTCTTGAAGGTCCACAAAAGCCATTTCAGCATCCATCATCCAAAACTCAGTCAAATGACGACGCGTTTTTGATTTTTCAGCGCGGAAAACTGGACCAAAATCAAAGACTCTGTTGTGAGCAAAAATAGCCGACTCTATATATAATTGTCCGCTTTGTGATAAATAAGCCTTTTCGTCAAAATAATTTATTTCAAATAATTCTGTAGTGCCTTCACAAGCATTGGGTGTCAAAATTGGTGCATCAATCTTGGTAAAGGAATTTTTGGCCATATAATCATAGTTGGCTTGGATAAGTGTATTTCTAATTTTCTGAATAGCAATTTGCTTAGTAGATCTAAGCCACAAATGTCTATTATCCATCAAAAAATCTACACCATGATCTTTTTTACCAATGGGATATTCATCGGAAATTTGATAATAACTAAAATCCTTTACCTGTAATTCATACTCGTCTTTTTTTGGATGTTTGGCTACCTTAGCTATTAATTTAACAGAAGTCTCCAAAGTCACTTTTTGAGCCTCTGACCACTGAGTCTCTGATAAATCATTGGAATTCAAAATAGCTTGGACAAAGCCACTGCCATCTCTAATTTGCCAAAAAGCAATTTTGCCAGAAGAACGGAAATTAGCCACCCAGCCTTTGATGACTACTTCCTGATCAACAAAATCCTTTAAATCTTTAATAAAAATATTTTCCATAATTATATATTAACTAGTTTAAATAATAACTAAAATAATCAAATTTTACAAGCTCAAATTTGACTAAATAAAGTATAAATGTCCTAATAAAAGCTATTTAACAAAATAAAAAGCCTTAGCTCTAGCTAATGCTTTTTATTTAATCCCATTTATTTATCTAGAAAGAAAATTATTGAGCTTATTTTTGATACTTAATAATACTCTCATCTGCTTCTGCTCTTTTTTTATCAAGTTTAGACCCTTCAAATTTGACAAAAAGCATTGGCACCACAAAAAGTTGAAGCACTGTAGCAAAGGCCAAACCAAAAATTATAGAAATAGAAAGCCCTACCCAAAATTCATTAGCAAAGGCCAAAGGTACCACACCAATAATAGTAGTAATAGTAGTAAGCATAATTGGTTGCAATCTAGTATCTCCAGCATCTATCACTGCCTCAATAGATGACATACCCATTTCTTCAATATTTCTCTTGGTTTTATCCATTAAGACTATAGCGTCATTTACCCCAATACCTGCTAGTGATACCAAGCCTAGGAAAACCATAAAACTAAATGGCAAATCAAATATCAACATACCAGTTACCACACCAATCAACATCAGTGGCAAAGTAAATAATATGATGCCAGTTCTAATGAATGAATCAAACTCCAATACCAAAATAATCAGAATTAACAACACTGCTACTATCATAGCACTCCATAATTCTGAAAAAGACTGTTCAATATCCTCTACTTCTCCACCAAAATTGACTGTATAGCCCTGAGCTATGCCCTCTTGCTTAATAGCTGCTTCCACTACTGGCACTATTTTGGCAGCTGTATACCCAGATTCTAAATCAGCAGTAATACTAATAGTCCTTTCAAATTCTCTATGATTGATAATTGCCAAAGCTGGCTCCAAAGAAAAATCAGCTAGATAAGACAACTTTACTTCTTGCCCCAAATTATTTACCAAAGATAAATTTTTAATCTGTTCTATGGAGTCAATTTTATTTTTATCAAACTTAACTACCACATCAAGATCTTTATTATCTTGAGATATTTCTGTAGCCGTCACTCCAAAAATAGCTGTTCTCAAAAGATTTGACACTTCACTGACAGTGAGGCCTGACTTGGCTATTGTCTCTTTATTCAAACGGAAGGTCAAATCAGCTGGTGATAAATCTTGATTACTATCAACATTGATGACGCCAGGTGTATTGGCTAAAATAGTTTTAACCCTAGTGGAGATTTGATCCAAGACCTGAAGATCTTCACCACTAATTCTGGCTTCTATAGGCGAACCAGTAGGTGGTCCCCCGGACAATTCAGCAATACTTATTTCACCCTCATTGATAGTTTTGATGTCTTCTCTAATTTCTTCAACAATATCATAACTTTTCTTTCCTCTGTCTTCTTTCTTGACAAAATCTATAGAAATACTAGCTAAGTGCTCACTGGAACTACCTGCCTCAAAGGAACCCATACTAGATGATTGGCCAACTGTACTAACAAAATTTTTAATTTCTGGATACTGATAAAGTTTTTCTTCAACCTTGCTAAGTATCTGGCTAGTACTTTCTAAATTGCTACCAATGGGCATTTTGATATCTATATAAGCAAAATCAGCATCCATTTTGGGGAATAATTGAACTGGTATAACTTGAGTAACTAAAAGTCCTAAAGAGCTGATAAACAATATTGTCAAAACAATAGAAAATTTTAGTTTCAATTTTTTACTTCGTAAAAATATAGCAATATTTTTCTTATATACTTTTCTCAAACGATTAGTAAAATACCTTTCCAAAATACTCTCTTTTGTGCCACCCACAAATTGACCCTTTTTCAAGAAAACAGCGGCAAATGAAGGTACTAAAATCAAAGAGACAAACAAAGAAGCGGTCAAAGTAATACCAATAGTAATAGGAAAAATCTTTAGATATTCACCCAAAATTCCACTAACTAAAAGCATTGGGAAAAAGGCCGCTACAGTAGTCAACATACCTGAGGTCACTGGTCCACTATAATGAGCTAGCGACAAAAGAGCAGCTTTGGTAGAAGAATACCCTTCCCTAATATTATGAAATATTCCTTCTAACACCACTATAAAAGTATCCACTAAGAGGCCCAAAGAAAGCACCAAGGCATATAAAGACATACTATTTAAGGTATAGTCGGAAAAATATAAAGCCATAATAGTGACCAATAAAGTCACTGGAATGGCAAACAGAGCAATAATAGCTTCCTTAAAACTCAAGGCAATAAACATTACTATAAATATCAAAACTGTAGATTGTATACCACTACTACCTAAAGTATTTAAATCCTCACGGATAAAAGAAGAATAATCACTATTAATTTCTATTTTTACTTCCGCTGGTATGATTTTTTTTGTTTGCAGCTCTTGTACTTTATTTTTGGCCGAGTCTACAATATCCAAAATATTTCCACCTGTTTTTTTATAAATTTGTAAAGAAATATTTTCTTGAGCCTTCTCCCCATTTATAGAAATACGAGAAATGTTTTTCCTCTCAACAAATTGTTCACTAACTTGAGCAATATCTTGCAAAAAGATAGCCCGCCCCTGGTCACTAGCTATGACTACTTTATTTAAATCTTCAATAGAATTTAATTTACCTATTGATCTAATATTATAATGCAAAGAGTCTATATCTATATCTCCTAAAGGCAAGTCCAGATTAGAAGCTCTAATAGCCCCTACTACTTGTGACAAAGAAATATTGAGCCGTGACAAAGCAGTTTTATTGACCAAAACAGAAAATTCCTTATTTCTCACTCCTAGCAGAGGTACTTTTGAAACTCCAGAAATTCCCTCCAATTCATCTTGTACTATTTCTCCTAATTGCTTAAACTGATTATCTGTCAAATCACCAGATAAAGAAAAAGTAATAACTGGATAATCATTAGCTCTGATTTGAGTAACTACTGGCTCTTCAGCCTCATCAGGTAAAGCAGCAATCTCTCCTACCTTATCTTTTAATTCCCGAATACTATCTTCTAAATTCGCTTCTGCTTCAAATTCTACTACTATAGAAGAAAGACTATTTCTAGAAGTAGAGGTAATTAATTTTATATTATCCAATTCTTCTAATTTATTTTCTATTTCGTCAGTCAATAAATTTTCCACATCCAAGGGACTGGCACCTGGATAGAAAGTACTAACCACAGCAATAGGAATCTTGACTTCTGGATCTGACTCACGGGGAATATTAAACAAAGCAAAACTACCCAAAATAATAATAGCGGCTATAACTAAAGTCACTACTCTAAAATGAGTTACAAAATAACCCATAAAATTCTGGCGAGTTTTGGCAATGGCCTTTTGGGCAAAATGATCTTTAGCTTGTGGCTCTTTTTTAATATCTCTATCTTCCATAAAATTATTCAATAATATCTACTGCTTCGTCATTAGATACAAATACGCCATTTAAAATTACCAATTTATCCCCCTCTGTTAAACCACTTAAAACAGACACCTTATCTCCAAAAATCTGACCTAAAGTAACATTTTTTCTAGAAATTTTGCCGTCTACTACTACATAGACATAATTACCAGAAGATTCAATAGTGGCTGATTTTATAGGAATAACTATAGCTTCAACACTTTCATAATGTAAAATAAATTCCAATTCCGCAATACTACCAGCTGATAAATCTTCATCGCCTGGTTGACTTTGAACTGTAACACTGACTTTACCGCTAGTCAGATCTCCAATAGGTTCTATTTCAGTTATCAGGCCAGTATATTTATTATTAATCTTTACTTCATCAGCCAATTTAACTGCTTTAGCAAATTCAACATCCATATCAACGGTCATTTCCACTAACGAAAGATTACCTATCTCTATTAGTTCACGGCCCATTGAGACTTGCTCTCCTATAGCGACGAAATGAGACAATATAGTCCCAGAAAAAGGTGATGATAATGTCAAATTATTATAATTGTAAGCGGCTTGATCAAGCTGTGATTGCATAGCACTAGTTTGAAGATTAGCTCCATCTTTGGAGTTCTGCAAAGCAATCTCTGAATTCTTATATTCTATTTCCGCTAAATCTAACTGTGATTGAGCATTATTAATGGCTAAATTATTTGAAGAGCCTGTGTTTACTATAGAATTGATAGCGGCAATTATTCCTGATAAATGAGTATTAATAGTGGCTTGATAACTAATCATAGTGCCTTTATCAGATTCTATAGTCAGAGTAGGAAACATATTACTACTCACTGCGCTCTGGAGTAAAATTACAGTATCATCTACTACGTCTTTGCTGAGCGCCAAGGCTTGTTGTAATCTTGGCATATTTTCTCTAACATCATCAACCGTTACTGTATTAGCTATTCCATTAAAATAATCCAGCGAATTATTAAATTTTAGATTTAAATCTGACTTTAATTGAATTTGAGGAGTTAAAAGGTCATTATATACATATTCTTTATCTCTTAAATCCAAATCTTTATTTAAAAATAAATAAAACTGTTTTAAAGTATTATAAGCCGAATTATAATTTGCCACCGCTGAATCTTGAGTGTTAGCTAGAGCCTGCTCAGTTTGAATAATCGTATTATTGTATTGTATCCTGGATAAATCTAACCTAGCCTTGGCACTATTTAGACTAAGTTCAGCTTGAGAAATACCTTGACTACTGACAATCTGAGTCTGTTGAAAACTCTGTAAAGTATTAAAATAATTATTTTCTATACCTGAATCTCTAATGGAAAATAAAGCTTGCCCAGCAGATATTTCTGAACCCACTGGTGCTAAAAACTCTACTGTGCCAGGACTAAGTGAACGAATAATACTATATTCTTGAGGTACTACTGTGGCACTTAATAGTAAGTTAGAAGTGACTTCATTCTGCTTAACAATATTCTGTACTTGCACTTTTTTCTTTATTTCTACTTTATCTTCCTCTTTATCCTTCTTGCCACAAGCAGACACTGACATCAGTGTAAGGAGTAGAAAGCTAAAATAGACAAATTTGATGACTTTTTTATTCATATTAATGGATTAATGATTCAAAACAATTCTGCTCAAATTAACATAAATTGCTATTTTTGTCAAAATTAAAGACCAGCCTCCGTGCTGGTCTTCTCATCAAACTAGGCCTTGTTGGTCATGCCGTCCATACCAAGCTCTATGGCCAGAGCTTTGATAAATTGGAGGCATTTTACCTGGTCGATTACCTGGGCGGTAATCCTGATGTGATACCCATCCTGGGCTTGGTGGCAGTGTAGCTCGTCTACACTGTACTGCTTGTCCGCTGTGAGGCGGGCCAGAAATGCCTGAGAGTGCTCGACAGGCACTGTGATGTCAATGAAGATTTCTCTTCTGTCGATGCTGCCTCTAGACATGGTTTTCCCTCCTTTCACAGGGATGGGTGTAAACTAAAAGTATACCAATCAGCCAAATTAGTCAAAATAAAAAAGCCCCTACAAATTTTAGTGTCAGGGGCTATTTTTTATATCTTTTTAATTCCTTTGAGAAATATGTAAGCTAGCATTCCACCTATTAGAGCTGTAGCCAACTGTGGCCAAGACATTATACCAGAAACACTAGTAGCTAATTCTTTTTTAAGCAGTAGATTTATCACTACAAAACTAGTTGACCATAAAAAAATAAATTTTAAAACACTAGCTACTATAACTGCTAAGAAAAAATTCTTTTCCCTTAAATAGCTAAAACCCAAAATAAATATGACATTGGAAATAATAATAAAAGGTACCATGGGTGCTAGCAAAGCTGGTAAAAGTCCCACACCCAGAGCAATAGTGCTAGGCAGTAAAGCCAAAATAATAGCGTTTTGACTACCAAGTAATACCACTGCTATTAAAAACATAGCGTTGACTATGGGGCCAGTCAACCATTGTTGATGAAATAATGGAGCAATAGTAGCAATACTAAGTAAAGATACAAACTGCACAGCACTTATGGTTTTAGTCCTGTCCCAAGTTAAAGTTTGTGTTAAAGCCATATTTTTTTAATTAAAAATTTAATTATTTAGCTGGAAAAACTTCTTTTTTCTTTTTTATAAAACTAGTGTGACAAACGTTATGGATATTTTTGTGGTCACTGAAAAAATCTTGATATAATTTTTTGATAATTGGATTTTCATCAGCACTACGCAAAATATTTTTATTGTCTTCATTATAAAGTCCAGCTGAACGTTTTCTCCTAATTTCATCATCAACTGGCACTGGCTGTCCTCCACCGCCAATACAACCACCAAAACAAGCCATTACTTCTATATAATCATAAGCCTGAGGATTTTTTTCTAACTCTGCCAAAATTCTCTTGGCATTGGCAATACCATTGACTACTCCCACTTTAATAGTCCGTCCAGTTATTTTAATCTTAGCTTTTTTAAAGCCTGCGATACCGCGCACTGCCTGCAGTTGTAACTGGGGCATTCTACGTCCAGTTATTTTTCTATAAGCAGCTCGAAGAGCTGACTCCATTACACCACCCGAGGCTCCATAAATCACTCCGGCTCCGCTTGGTTTAAGTAGTGGTGATTTAGCCACCTCAGCTTTGATAGTAGCTAAATCAATTTTTTTCTTACGCAGTAAATGGGCTAATTCTCTAGTGGTTAATACTTGATCAACAGCTTTTAAACCATTTATTTTGTTTTGACTTCTGTCAATTTCATATTTTTTGGCCACACAAGGCATAATTGCCACTACTACAATATCTTTAGGGTTAATATTCATTTCTTTGGCCCAGTAGGTCTTGATAAGACCGCCCATAATAATTTGTGGACTACGCACTGTAGTTAAATTGGCTATCATATCTGGCCGAAAAAATTCTACATATTTAACCCAGGCTGGACAACAAGAAGTAAACATCGGTAGTGCTTTATTTTCTTTTAACCTCTCTAGGAGTTCGGTAGCTTCTTCCATAGTAGTAATATCAGCGCCAACTGAAACATCAAAAACATGCTTAATACCTAAAGCTTTGATAGCAGCCACCAGTTTACCGGTCACAACTGATCCAACTGGCAGGCCAAACTCTTCACCAATAGTAGAGCGAATAGATGGTGCAAACTGAAAAACCACTGTTTTACCTTTGATATTTATATACTTATCCACATCTTCAAATTCCCCTATACCTTCAAAAGCTCCCACTGGACAATGAGTTAAACATTGCCCACAATAAATACAATCTTTAGACTTTTTACAAGATGGACTAACTTCATAAAACTTTCTGTTTTTCTTAAACTCCAAAAAATCTACACCTTCTTTTTTACAAATTTCTACACACAAACCACAATCAATACACTTAGAGCTATCAAACTGTAGAGCTGGACCAAATTTGTGTACAGGATAGCCTTTTTTGCGATCAGGATATTTAGTTATTTTAATATTATACTTTTTGGCATATTCTTTGATAGTACAATTTTGACTATAAATACAATCTCCACATTCTTCACAATGCTCAGCAAATATTAACTCTAAATTTGTTTGTTTAGCTCTAGAGATATCTTTGGAATCAGTGACCACTTTCATAGCCTCTTCCACTTTGGTACTGCAAGCTGTAAATAAACCTTTACGACCTGTTATTTCTACCAAACATAAACGACAAGAACCCTGAATTTTTACATCGGGATGATGACATAAGGTAGTAATATGTATATTGTTTCTTCTAGCCACATCCAAAACACTTTCGCCTAGCTGAGCGGAATATTTCTGCTTATTGATAAAAATTGAAATTTTCTTAGCGTTCATAATAATTTTTTAATAACTGATCTAAAAGGCAATGGTATAGATTTACCCAACGCGCAAAAACTAGTATTTTCTAAAACAAAAAATAAATCATCCAAAATCTTTTTATCAAATTGTCTGTTTCTAATCATCTCTAGTATCCGATAAGTGCCTTCCCGACAAGGTGTGCATTTGTCACAATTTTCTCGCATGAAAAAATCAATCCAAGTGCGCATCAAGACCCAGGGATCTGTCTGCTCTTTGTCATAAACAACAATAGCCCCACTACCAGATACTTTTTGCGTAGTTTCTGCAGGCAATAATATATCACCACTGGCTCCACCACCGACTTGGACAAAATAATCAAAGTCTGGACTATTTTTAGTAGCTTCTAAAATCTTTTTAATAGACCAAACTACCGGCAGTTCAAAAACTCCTTTATGTAGGACTTTACCAGTGATACTATACAATCTTGTCTGCTGATAATCATCTCTAGCAATTTTAGCAATATAATAAAAAGTTTCTATATTATTTATCAAAGTCGGCAATCCATATATACCAGCTTGACCTGGAAAAGGCGGCTTGGTTCTAGGACGGGCTGGCAGACTTTTTTCAATTTCTTCACAAAGCACAGTTTCCTCACCAGACAAATATCCACCATGTTCTCTAAAAACAGTAATTGGTAAATCACCCACTAATTTATCTAATTGCTTTTTATATTTTTTGAAATAATCTCGCCTTAAAAAAATAAAAGCTTCAGATCCTTTAAAAGTCTCTAAAGCAATTTTTATTCCCTCTATCAACAACTCTGGATGATTTTTTAAAATATAGCCATCTTTGAGAACATTTGGTTCTCCTTCACTACCATTAGCTACAATATATTTATTTTTAGCCTTAGTACTCGCCATCATTTCCCATTTTAGATAAGTAGGAAAATCAGCGCCCCCTCGTCCGCGCAAATCAGCTATTTTTAATTTGGCTATTATATTTTTATTTTTCATTCCCTTAAATATTCTCTAATATTATATACAAAAAATCACGCTGCTGTATTACAACGGAAAAATTTTTTTAGTTTTTATATATAAATTTATTAACACCTAAAGGAATATGTTTATTATACAATATTTTTACAAAAATGCCTATAAACAAAAACCGCCGCGTCAGACGCGGCGGCCAAAAATATTAAGCAATAAATCCACCAACTTGTTTTTCCCAAAGTTTTTTGTACAAGCCACCAGTTTTGTTTATCAATTCCTGATGTGTGCCCTGTTCTACTATTTTCCCTTGATCAAAGACTATTATCCTATCCATTCTCATGATAGTAGACAACCTGTGAGCAATTACTATAACTGTTTTATTTTTCATTAGATTAGCCAAAGCTTCTTGAATCAGCTCTTCTGACTGCGAATCCAGAGAAGAAGTAGCTTCATCTAATACCAAAATCGGCGCATTTTTGAGTATGGCTCGAGCCATAGCCACACGCTGTCTTTCACCACCAGAGAGTTTTACTCCTCTTTCTCCAACATAAGTTTCATATTTCTCAGGAAAATTTGTTATAAAATCGTCAGCGTGAGCTAGTTTGGCTGCTTTTTTAATCTCCGCATCACTAGCTTTTGGCTTACCATAAGAAATATTTTCTTTTAAGGTCCGATGAAATAAAATTGGATCTTGATTAACCAAAGATATATTTTGCCAGAGAGAATCTTGTGTCACACTGATTATTTTTTGATTATCTATCATTATTTTACCCTTATCAATGTCATAATTTCTAAGTAACAAACTGACCAAGGTTGATTTACCGCTACCAGAGGGTCCAATGACAGCTATTTTCTCTTTAGCTTTGATATTTAAATTAAGATTAGAAATAATTTGTCTAGTCTTATGATAAGAAAAATCTACTTCTTTAAATTCTATTTGGCCATTGCTTACTTTCAAAATTTTAGCATTTTTAACATCTTGAATTTCATGAGGAATTTCTAAAATTTCAGTCATTTCTTCTGCTTCAGCCATAGCTTCATAATATTTCCTAATAATGCGGCCAAAATTCCAAAGCCTCATCATAATATTGATAAGGTAAGTTTGAATCAAAACAAAATCTCCCACGCTGATGATTCCTTTTTGCCAAAGGGAAATACCATAATACATCACTCCAATTTCCAAAAGCATCATCAGTAGTGTTTGACCAGCTTCAAAATAATTAGCCAAATTCCAAGTAAATTGATGTAACTTTCTAAATTGATCATTCACTTGTTTAAAACGATTTCTTTCTCTAGTGTAGCCTGAAAATAATTTGACATTGAGATGATTGGTAATAGTGTCAGCCAACACTCCAGTTACTTTAGAATTTAAGCTAGCTCTTTGAACATCATATTTTAATTTATATAAAGAAAAATAATAATTTATTAACATGTAGACTATGGTCCAAAGCAAAATACCCACTCCTAACCATAAATTTTTTTTACCCAAAACTATGATAATTAAAAATACATTAACAAAAATTGGTAAAAAATCCCAAAATAATAAATCAGTGATAACTTCAAAAGCTCTGGAAAATCTATTTACTTTTTTTACCAATGAGCCAACAAAATTATTATTAAAAAAAGAAATAGAATGTTTATGTAAATAGGCGAAAGAAGAATTTGATATATCAGCCATAGCGTGTGTCTGAAAATAGGCTGTCAAAAAAGTAGAAATTCTCCAAAAAACCCAAGAGACCAAATAAACAGCCAATACTTTCATCAAAATAATTTTGAGTGTAGCTACTTTATCAATACTCTCACCACCACTAGTCAAAATATTAAAAAAATCTTTATAAAAAAATGGCGCAATAATATTGCCAATAGAAGCAATAATCACCGAGAGTAAAATAAATAAGGCCTGCCATTTGTATTTTAGCAAGTGCCTCCAAAAGATTTTAAATGTTTGTTTAGTTAAATACTCCATGAATTTTTAATTATAATATATTTATATTAAATTAGACATGAAACGGAGCCTGGTAATTCTAGCTTTTAATTATTATATTCTTTACTCGGCCAACTAAAGAGACAAATTCCCTATGCTTTTCTGAAATCGCGATTGGACTTTGAAAATCATCCAATTCTACTGCCAAAGAAAATTGATTGGCTGATTTAAATTTTCTAATTTCCTTAATCAGCTCAACGGCCTGGCTAAATTCATCCAATTCAGCCTGTGAAAAATTAAGCTTTTTAATCACTTCTGGCCATTTAGATAAGTGAATACTAATATCTTTTTCAAATTTATCAAAATATGAATGATAAATTTCTTCAGTAATATAAGGCATGATTGGAGCATACATTTTTATAATACCCAGCATGACCTGATATAAAACACTTTTAGCTACTTGATCTGACTCTTCTCTGTAGAGTCTATGTTTGATAAATTCCAAATAATTATCACAAAAATAAGCCCAGAAAAAATTGTCTATCTCCCCTTTAGCTTTGGCATATTGATAAGCATCAAAATGCTCTGTAACTTTAGTTAATGTCTCATTCAAATAATGCAAAATCCATTTATCGGCTGGCTCTAAATTTTCTATTTTAATCTGAGAATAATCCTCTCCTTTGAAATGGCTAAAACAAAACTCTGAAGCATTGTGTAATTTGGTGATGGTCCGATTGCCTTTTTTTACTTCATCTTCATTGTATCTCAAATTTTCTCCCAAATTGGCCCCGGTAGCCCAATATCTTAGAGAATCAGCTCCATAACGTTCTATAATTTTTTCTGGTGGTACAAAATTTCCCAAACGCTTGGAAATTTTTTGTCCGCTATCATCCAAACCATGACCAGAAATCATAATATCTTTGAAAGGCACATCATTAAAATGATAAAAAGATTTGACTACCGTATAAAACAACCAAGTCCGAATAATCTCAAAAGCTTGCGGTCTAAGACTGCTAGGATACAATTTGTCTTGAATTTTTTTATCAGCAAACAATTTGGAAATGATAATCGGAGTGCAAGAAGAAGTCATCCAAGTGTCCATGACATCGTTTTCTGGCACAAAATCATGAGCACCACATTTGGGACAGCTACTGATATCTGGCTGTGAATTTATCGGATCAACTGGCAAAGATTCTTCTTTGGGCAAAATCACTTCTCCACATTTTTGACAATACCAAATTGGAAAAGGCACACCATAGTATCTCTGTCTAGAAATACACCAGTCCCATTTTAAAGCTTGCACCCAGTCAATATACCGCTGCTTCATAAACTCTGGATACCAATTCATTTTATCCGCTTGTTTGATGAGCTCTTCTTTAGACTCTAAAACATTAATAAACCACTGTTTAGCTTTTATCAACTCTACTGGTGTAGAACATCTCTCATGAACATTTAAAACATGATTAATACTTTCTTGTTTTTGCAAATGCCCACTGGCTTTTAATTTTTCAATAATTTCTTGACGGGCCTCTTTAATTTTATAATTAGCAAATTCACCAGCTAGTTCATTCAAACGGCCATTTTTTTGTAAAATTGATCTAATTTCTAGATTATGTTTTTTGGATTTTTTGACATCTTCGCCATCTCCCCAAGTACAAACCATCATCATACCAGTACCAAAATCAATATCTACATCTTCGTCACTTAAAATTGGTACTTCATAATCAAATATAGGTACTATAGCTTTTCTACCAATAACATCTTGATATCTCTTATCTTCTGGATTGACAAAGAGTGCTACGCAAGCTGCTAGTAATTCTGGTCGAGATGTAGATATCAAATAATTTTTATCAGAATCGGCTGATTTAAAATTAATATAATTTAAAAAGCTATCCTCTTCTTTGTCTTCCAAATCGGCTTGAGCTACCGCTGTCTGACAAGTTGTACACCAATAAGAAGGCTCATCTTTTCTGGTCATCTTTCCCTTTTTATACAAATCAATAAATGACCACTGTGATACTCTTTGGCTATGTTCATTGATGGTGCTATAAGTTTTGGACCAATCAATAGAAATACCCATTTCCTGCCACAGATTTTTATAAGTCTGCGAGCCAATCTTTGTTTCTTCCAGACATTTTTTTATAAAATCACTTCGGCTGATTTCATTTTTATTTATTTTATATTTTTTCTCTACAAATCTTTCAGTTGGTAAACCATTGTCATCAAAACCCATTGGATAAAAAACTTCATAGCCACGCATTCTTTTGTAGCGCACTATAAATTCCGCTTGAGAATAGCTCATGATATGTCCAACATGGAGATGATCAGCCGAAACATAAGGTGGCGGAGTATCTACCAAATAAAAAGGCTTTTGACTGCTTGAGTCAAATTTATAAATTTCTTTATTATCCCAAAATTCTCTCCAATATTTTTCTCTGTCTTGAAAATTATACTTCATAATCTAAAGCCTGATTTAAGGTGTATTTGTTGATATATAATATCATAACTTAATAATTCTGGCTAATTTTGCCTTAATTTTTACAATTTTTTACCCCGGGCTGCTTGGACGCAGTCCGGGGTAAATCTAGCCGCTGGCCGTGGTGGCCTAGCTCTTGGAAGACCTGGCCTTGCGGCGAGCCTTGGCAGCTTTGTGAGCCACCTTACGACGACGCTTCTGGTTGTCCAGGTTGTAGCGCCGATTCACTTCGGCAAACTCGCCGTCGGAATCCAAATAGACCTCCATGTAACCGACAATCTCCCGATGGCTGATCTGCCGGTTGATCTTGGCCACCAGATGGTGGACATTGCCGATGATACTGATGATCACAGCTCTGTCCACCTCATTGTTCAGAATGCCCCGAAGAACCTTCTGAGTGCAACCAAGCTCCTTGGCGGCAACCGCGAAGCTGATATCGCCACAGAGGATGTGCTTGCGCAACTGGAAGAAGCTGTTGGGCATGTGGTCAAGCTCGCGCGTGTAGTACCCCTTGGCGCGAAGCCAGTACTGCCACCGCAGCCAATCAACTCGCTGAGGAACAACTTCCCCATAGAGCCACCGACGAACCGCTCGCCGACTCCGCTTGGAGAAAGTCATCAACTCCTTGATGGCCTCTTCCAGGTAGCCGACCTTGGTCAGGTTGGCCAGGCACTGCCGACGACACTCTTCGGTGTTGTCTCCTTCGAAGATCACCTCTTCCACCGAAGTGCGAAACGCGTAAAGCATGTGCTGGGCCTCATCCACATCGCCGTCAATGTCGATGACCACTCTGTCATCAATCTGACGGTCAAGGCTTTCGAGAGCTGTTTGAATCACGGGCTTGCGAGTCATGACTTAAAACCTCCATGTTCGGTTCGGGGTGCTTCAACTTGCCTGGGGAACAGTGACCCATAAGCCCAAAGCCTATGAATCGCGAATAACTATAATTTTTAACACAAAAACCCCATTTTGTCAATCCAGCCCTTCGCGAATGGCTGAATCAAATATATTTATCTTAAAAAAATAAACAAAACAAAAATAGCCCTCACTGTATATTGAGAGCTATAAAAATATAATTATTATTTTAATATCTTAGTATCTATCCAATTATGAAAAATTTCTTTTATTTCTGCTAAATGCTTGGCCTCTACAAAAGTGTGTGGGGCATTTTTTATAACATGAATTTCTTTATCACCAGGCAGACCTTCATAAAGTTTAATTTGGTCTTCCAAAGGCGTGCCTCTATCATTTTCTCCTACCATCATCAAAACCGGCATCACAAACTTGTGAGCTTCTGGCACTATATCATATTGTAAGATATCTTTTTCAAATGGCTCCCAGTCTATTTTTTTAATTATTTTTTTCCCTTTTTCTATCTTAGTAGCTGGTAAGTCATCTCGACCAAATTTGGCCAAAGTCTGATGACCACCAATCACAGTAGAAATTGGTGCTAAGCCAAATACTTTTTTTGGCTGATCAGCGGCGTAACGTAAAATACAACCGCCACCCATACTATGTCCTAGCAAAACAAAAGGCTCCTGATACCAATCTTGTGACTTGGCCCAAGTTATAACATCAACTAAATCATTATAATAACCAGTGAAAGTAGCTTGACTATAATCACCATCGCTCTGGCCTACGCCATTTGTCACATCAAAAGTCACAACTGTAAAATCCTTAGTCAAAAAACTTTCTACAAAAGTTTGAATGTGAATTTCTTCTTTTATATTTCCTAAACCAGGCATGACAAAAGCCAAAGCTTTTTGATTAGCACTTCTGCTCAAATCAACTGAAATATTTTGACCTTTTCTATTTTTTATAAATAAACTTTCCATGTTATTTTTTTCTTCTCTGAAAATAAATAAATATCATCTTAACTATTTCAATAAGCACTACCACACCGACTACTGCTGCTAGCACCAACTGCCATTCTTTAATACCTAGAGGAACTGTATGAAGAAATTTATTTAACACTGGTAAATAAATAGCTAAAACTTGAACTATAATACCTACCAAGACCGCCCCATTCAAATATTTATTTTTAAAGGGCTTGGAGTTTAAAATATTTTTCTCCAAATTTTTAATACTAAAGACGTAGAATAAAGTATTTAAACCTAAAGCGGTAAAAGTCACTGTCCTAGCTAATTCTTCATCACCTGTGCTTTTATAGACATAACAGAAGAGCCATAAATTAGAAAAACCAGTCACTAAACTAATCAAAATAATCAAAAATTTACCCTTAAAATCTAGCAAAGAATTTTGTTTTCTAGGTTTTCTATTCATAATATCTTCATCTTCTGGCTCCATAGTCAAAGACAAAGCTGGAAAACCATCACTAATCAAATTGACCCATAAAATCTGAGCAGCCAATAAAGGCAATGGCAATTGTAATACCATGCCTCCAACCAAAATAATCACTTCAGATAGACCATTGGATAAAAGATATAATATCACTTTGCGTAAATTATCAAAAATTACTCGCCCCTCTTTAATGGCCATGACTATAGTTTCAAAATTATTATCCAATAGAACCAAGTCAGCTGTTTCTTTGGCCACATCCGAACCACTAGACACTGCCACACCAATATCAGCGGCTTTAAGGGCTGGAGCATCATTTACTCCGTCACCAGTCATTGACACTATTTCGCCTTTACTTTGCCAAGCCTTGATAATACGCAACTTATCACTAGGGCTGACCCGAGCATAGACTTTTATATTTCTGACTCTTTTATTTAACTCTTCGTCAGTCATTTTTAATAGTTCATCACCAGTTATTACACTGTCATCTTCAAAACTTAGACCCAAATCTTTGGCAATACTTCTAGCAGTAAATTTATTATCCCCAGTAATAATTACTGTATTAATACCAGCACTCAAAGTATCTTGTAAACTTCTTTTAGCCTCTTTGCGGAGCGGATCAGACAAGCCCCAAATACCAACAAAAACAAAATCTCGAGGACTGTCTTTTAAATCATCTAGATTATAATTTTTTGGTACTAATTTATAAGCGCCAGCTAAAACTCTCAAACCTTGTTTGCTAAGTGCTTGCCATTGAGTATCAAAATAAACTTCCTTGGTGTTAGACATTTTGACAGCTTTATCATCATGCAAATACTGACTGGCATAAGACAAAACTCTCTCCGGCGCGCCTTTGATAAAAACAATATCATATTCACTATTATGATGATATCTAGTCATCATAAATTTCCTTTGATGATCAAAAGGAATTTCTCCCAAACGTTTCATCTTCTTTTGCTCCTCAGAAATATTTGGGTTATTGGCACCAAATATCATCAAAGCTTTTTCAGTAGGAGAACCTATTACTACCCAATCCTCACCAGAAGCGTTAGGATTTTGTACTATGGCATCATTACAAAAAAAGGCAATTTGGATAATATATTTTAATTCATTATTAGACTCCAAATCCCTCAAAGATCCAGCTGATAAATCAAATTGAATTTTATTAGTTACGACACTTGTCACTCTCATTTCCCCCTCTGTCAAAGTGCCGGTTTTATCTGTACAAATTACCGTAGTTGAACCAAGCGTTTCAGCTGATACCAAACGTCTAACCAAGCCTTTGTGTTTTAGAATTCTCTGCATACCGACTGTCAGTATCATCGTCATACTAATCACCAGCCCCTCTGGAATAGCTGAAACAGTCACGGCTACAGCCAAAGTAAACATCTCCACCCAAGAATAACCTTTTAGTAAACCAAAAATAAATAACAACAAGGAAATAAACACAATTATTTTAGTAATACTCTTGGCAAAATCATCTAATTTTTGCTGTAATGGCGTTTTTTCCTCTTTAGTCTCTTTGAGCATTACTGTGATTTTACCCATCTCAGTAGCAAAACCGGTACTGACCACCATTGCCTGAGCTCTACCTTCCACTACCAAAGTACCCATAAAAACCATATTATTTCTTTCTGCTAGAACTGTCCCCACATCCAAAATCTCTAAACTTTTTTTGACTGGCCAAGATTCTCCAGTCAAAGTAGCTTCATTTACTTCAAAATCATTAATTTCAATCAGTCTGGCATCAGCTGGTATTCTATTACCTGACTCCAGTATGATGATATCACCTGGTACCAAATATTTAGCTTCTATTTTATTTTTCTGGCCATCTCTTAGTACCAAAATTTCTTTTTTAACAATTTTATTTAATTTTTCTAGAGATTTATTGGCTTTAAATTCTTGAACAAAACCAACCACTACATTTATCATGACCGCCGCAAAAATAACATAAGCATCTATATATTCACCAAAAATAATTGATATTATACCAGCAATAACCAGTACATAAACTAAAGCACTCTTAAATTGAGAAAAAAATAAAGTCGCCACCGAAAATTTATCAGCCGAAGCCAAAGTATTAAATCCAATCTTATCCAAACTCTTTTTTGCTTCAGAATGATTAAGGCCTTTAGGAGAAGAATTTAATAACTTAAAAACTTTGGCTGAATTCAAATTGTGCCAAGTAATATCATTTTTTGACATGTCTATATTATAACATAAAAAATCCAAAAATCTAAGCTGGAATTTTATTGCTATCAGAGTAAAATTTACCCTATTAAATAAATTCAAATTTTGTTATAATTATTTTATATAATAAAAATCCCCAAATAAATGGACGCTATTGCTAAAATCAAACAAGACATTAGGATTAATTTAAAAGCTATCTATCAGCAAAAAATAGATGATTTTGATTTAGACTATCCCCCACAAGAAGAATTAGGAGATTATGCTTTCCCCTGTTTTGACTTAGCCGAAAAATTAGGTCAAAATCCAGTCACCATTGCCAAAGAACTAGCTGATAAATATCAAATTGGAGCAGCTATAACTCAAGTAAAAAATATTGGCCCTTATCTCAATATTTTTGTCAGTAATGATTTTATCAAAGAATCTATTGACCAAATAGCTAAAAACAAAAAATTTGGTCAAAGCAAATACGGACAAAATAAAAAAATACTAATCGAATTTTCTGGACCAAACACCAACAAACCTCAACATGTCGGTCATGTCCGTAATGATTGTATCGGCCAAGCGCTAGTCAATATCTTTAGAGCCGCTGGCTACAAAACTACGGCTGTCAATATTATCAATGACCGCGGCATTCATATTGTAAAAAGTATGCTGGCCTGGCAAGAATTTGGTAATGGTGAAACTCCCCAATCATCTGGTATTAAAGGAGACCATTTGGTCGGTAAATATTATGTAAAGTTTGGTCAATTACTCAAAGAGGAAGCCGAAAAATATTATGCTAAAAATAATATTGACTTAGATAAATTGGATAATTTAGAACGCAAAAAAACTGAAGAAAAATTTTTAGATCACTCCAGTTGGATGAAAAAAGCTAGAGCCATGTTATTGGCTTGGGAGAACAACGATCCTCAAGTATATCAGCTCTGGAAGACTATGAATGATTGGGTTTATATTGGTTATGACAAAACTTATCATGATTTAGGCATTGAATTTGACCATTTGGATTTTGAATCTGAAAATTATCTACTAGGCAAAGATATAATAACCAAAGGTCTAAAACAAAAAGTATTTTTTCAAAAAGATGATGGCTCTATTTGGATAGACTTGACTAGTGATGGTTTGGATCAAAAAATAGTCTTGCGCTCTGATGGCACATCAGTTTATATTACTCAAGATTTGGGCACAGCTGAAAGTAGATACAAAAAATTCAAATTTGACCAAGCTATCTATGTGGTAGCCAATGAACAAGAATATCACTTTAAAGTATTATTTTTGACTTTACAAAAATTAGGCTTTGACTGGGCCAAAAATTTATATCACCTATCATACGGCATGGTTTCTTTACCTGGTGGCAAAATAAAATCCCGTGAAGGCAAGACAGCTGACGCTGATGAGCTGATAACAACGATGATAAATTCGGCCAAAGAAATTATGAGTAAAGCCGAGAAAAAAGTTGATAGTTCTGAAGAGCAAAAAGAAGATATCTCAAAAATTGTGGGTTTAGGAGCTCTTAAATTTTTTATGCTAGCTACCAATCCACAAAAAAATATAGTTTTCAAACCAGCTCAGTCCATCTCTTTTGACGGTTACACTGGTACTTTTATTCAATATACCCATGCTAGAATTTCAACGATGCTAAAAAAAGGTGACAAAATAAATAATTTGACTAAAATAAAAGATTTTAATTTTAATAAAGAAGAACGAAAATTAGTCAAAACTTTATTAATATTTACCAATATTATTCAAAAAGCAGCTATTGATAAAAACCCTTCTTTGATTTCTCAATATTTATTTGATTTAGCTAAAACATATAATAATTTTTACCAACAACATAGCGTTTTAAATGCCGAAGGCCAGTCAAGCAAACAAATTAGACTAGCTATTTCTAAACTCACCAAAAATGTCTTAAAAGATGGTCTAGCTCTACTTGGTATCAAAGCACCAGAGATAATGTAATATTGACAATACAAACAAAAATGTATATACTAATCTCCGTATTTTACATTTAATTTTTCATACGCGCCTACCTGCCTGCCGGCAGGCAGGTAGCTCAAAAAAACATGCGCCTATAGCTCCCCGCTTCGCTAAAGCTACGCGGGACAGGCAGCCTTCCAGGCTTCGCCTCCAAGATAGATAGGCCAGATCATTGATAATTTACAAATTTTAATTTTTCATACGCGCCTATAGCTCAGCCTGGTAGAGCAGTTGCCTTTTAAGCAAACGGTCGGGGGTTCGAATCCCTCTGGGCGCACCATTCGACTCCGTTCTGCTTTGCAGAACTTCGCTCATGGTCTTCGACCACAAAAGTAAATTAAAATATAAGGTGTCGAATGTCCTGAGTGAGCATAGCGAACCGAAGGACACTTAAATATCAGCCAAAAGGCTGTTTTTTATTTGGGCATAAACTGTCTATAAAAAAGCTTGAAAAATAAGGAAAAATGAGTTAAGCTAAGCCTACGAATTAATACAGGCATGAGTAAAATACCTCCTCAAAATTTAGAAGCCGAGAGTTCACTTTTGGGCGCCTTACTACTTGATAAAGAAACTATTATCAAGATTGGTGATACTTTACGCACCAGTGATTTCTACAAAGAAGCCAACGGTCTGATCTATCAGGCTATTTTGGACTTATTTGAAAAGCATGAACCGGCTGATATTTTATCTGTTGGTAATAGACTAGCTGAAAAAAAACAGTTAAACAATGTAGGCGGTAAAGCTTATTTAGCCGAACTTACTGCCGGCGTACCAAATTCATCTCACGCTGTATCCTACGCTGATATTATCCGCAAAAAATCTACTCTAAGAAAACTAGAACGTGCCGCTAGCGAAATATCTGAGTTTAGTTTTTCTGAAGACCAAGATGTCAGCCAATTATTAGATAAAGCTGAACAAAAACTTTTTGCTATTTCCCAAGAATCACTCAAGAAAAATTTTATACCAATCAAAAGTGTTTTGACTGAAACTTTCAATCGTATAGATGAACTACACAAATCAGGTGGCCACGGCACTCGCGGCATTCCTAGTGGTTTTAACGACCTAGATAGTAGACTATCTGGTTTTCAAAACTCTGATTTGATTATCTTGGCTGCTCGTCCATCTTTAGGTAAAACGACTTTTGCTTTAGATATTGCTAGAAATATTGCCGTTAAAGCCAAAGTACCAGTTGGTATATTTTCTTTGGAAATGAGTAAAGAACAATTAGTTGATAGATTACTGGCCGCTGAAGCTGAGGTAGATCTTTGGAAAATGCGCACTGGAAAATTGTCTGATAAAGAAGAAGATGATGATTTCCCGCGCATTGGTCGGGCTATGGGCATATTGTCAGAAGCACCAATATTTATTGACGACAGTGCCAATGCCAATGTCATGGAAATCCGCACCAAAGCCAGACGCTTAAAAATGGAACACAATCTTGGCTTTTTGGTGATTGACTATCTACAACTTATGGAAGGTGATACCAATTCTGAAAATAGAGTCCAAGAAATTTCCAAAATCTCTCGTTCTCTCAAACAAATTGCTCGTGAACTAGATATCCCTGTTTTGGCTCTTTCTCAGCTTTCTCGTGCTGTAGAATCTAGAAGCCCAGCCATACCAAAACTAGCTGATCTTCGTGAATCTGGATCTATTGAGCAAGATGCTGATATTGTGATGTTTATATACAGAAAATCCAAAGACAAATCACGTGATTGCCCTGATGAAGAAAGAAATATAGCTGAAATACATATTGATAAGCATAGAAATGGTCCAACTGGTATTTGTCGATTGTTTTTTGATGAAAGTAAAGTATCTTTTAAAAACCTAGATCGAGAATATCAAAATACCCTTCCCCCGCCAGAAATAAGTGAAGATGCTATACCAATTCCTAATGCTGATAATTTTAAAAATAATAGACCACCAGCCAAAATTGGTTGGCAAGATATACCTTAAAATAATTAATTAAAACAAAATATGTTCAACAAATTAAAACAATACAACGACCTAAGAAAACAAGCTAGCACCATCAAAAATGCTATGGCTGAAGAAAGTGTTGAGGTTAGTAACCGTGCTGTCAAAATAGTGATGGATGGTAATCAAGAAATAAAAAGTTTAGATATTAGTGATGATTTCTTGGCTAAAGACAAAAAAAATGAACTAGAAAAAGAAATTATCAGTGGCATTTCCGAGGCTATCAAAAAAGTCCAACGCAAGATGGCTATGAAGATGCAACAAATGGGCGGCTTCGATAGTCTTTTAAAATAAACTCCTTATGAAGCATTTACCAGCTTTCCTACAAAGACTAATCAATGAATTTGATAAACTACCTGGCATTGGACCAAAAACTTCCGCCAGGTTAGTTTTTAATTTGATGCATAGAAAAGAAGATATCAAAGAATTATCAGAAGCCTTGGCCGATGCTTATAAAAATATCCACCTTTGTCCAGAGTGCTACGATTTGACAGACGATGGCCTATGCAGTATTTGTGCTAATCCTCAGAGAGATAAGACTACTATCTGTGTAGTAGCCAACAATCAAGATGTCGAAGCAATAGAAAAAACCAGAGAATTTAATGGTGTCTATCATCTATTAAATGGCTTACTGAGTCCGCTAGAAGGTATTACTCCTGACAAATTAAAAATAAAAGAACTAGCCGCGAGAATAAAAAATAATGGCGTCAGTGAAATGATTATCGCTCTTGATCAAAGTATGGAAGGAGAAGCAACTACTATTTACCTGGCCAAATTTTTACAAGACTACCCAGTAGCAGTTACCCAACTAGCTAGAGGTATACCAATGGGAGCTAATATAGAATATACTGATGAAGTTACCTTGAGCTCGGCTTTAAAAAATAGAAAAAAATTATAAAGCAGTTTCAAAAAAAATTAAACTACAAACAAAAAAGAACTAGCTAGCTAGTTCTTTTTTTATTATTGAAATTTTTTAGGCAACAATGTTATCAATCTTTACTTCAGCTAACTGTTGACGATGACCATAATTTTTTCTGTATCTAGTCTTATTTTTATATTTAAAGACATCTACTTTTTTGGTTTTAAAATTACGCAATAAAGTAGCTTCCACTTTGGCCTTAGCCACAGTCGGATTACCCAAAGTTGCTTTATCTTTATCTACTAAAAGTAAAACTGTATCAAAAATTACCTTTTGTCCTTCTTCAGTCTTTGGTAATTTTTCAATCTTAATAATATCACCTTTGACGACTTGATATTGTTTTCCACCTGTTTTTATAACTGCTTTCATATTTTCTTTATTTAACAGGGTAAATATTAACAAAAATAATCAATATTGTCAACTATAATGGCGCTTTCAAACATATTTATATATTTTAATAATATACATTGACAAAAAAGATAAAAAGTGCTATAATTAGATAATTGCTTAAAGCAAGCTCATTGACGTCACAAAAGGCTCAAAAGCCTTTAAAATAAAGAGGGAAGGAACCTGAAACTGCAAGCGAAAGGACTCGCGACATGAAGACTCTTCTTCTGACCATCGCCATTCTGATCTGTGCCACCACCGTCGTCCGTGCGAGCGAAGGAGCTATCGAGCTCCATATTCGTTCGGAGAATGACCGGATTCCTGTGACTGGAGCTGTCCTTCGGGACGGCGACAGTGTCGATTTCAAGATTAGCGAACATGCGCTGGTCACCATCGACTCCAAGGAGTGTTACTTCAAGGTCATCAAGAACAGCCGGCACCTCGCCACCATCAAAAGTGGCGAAGAAGCACTGATCGTCTTCGGTCAGTACCAGTTCATGGTCTACGAGACCAAAGGAGACAAACTGGTTGCGACGATGTCCGTCCACACCATCCACGCTCCTTTAGGTCAAGGGATTTTGGCTCTGTTCAAGAGCCTCATGGCTCTGATGCTTCTGATCTTGGCCGTAGTGTTGGCCAAAAATATGCACCGAGAGCAGAGCATCAAGAGTTTCCGGAAAAGAAATCCTACCGTCTGGAAGATACTTCCGTAGTATCCTCCGTAGCCGCCGCGCGTCCCTGGATGCGCGGCGGTCTTAATTTTCTTTAAATATAACAACCATTGACAAAAAAAATAAATAATAGTATAATACTTTGTTCCTAACTCTAGGAACAATGGTGCCAGCAGGCATCATAAATGCAGACAAATGCAACTAAATCTGGAGGATTCCCAATGCAGGCACAAAATTGTGACCCCATCTACACCACTGGTGTGGTACGGCTCGACGGCAATCATTGTTTTCGTTGGGGAATCGGTAGAGACGATGTAGCTACTGGCACCCTCGATCCGGAGTCCCCCATCAGCTTGGCAAAAGCCGGCTTTGCACTGCTGGACATCAAGGTCAACCCCCAGGCCACCACGGTCATAGCACGGCCGATTGCAGACAGCTCGGAGATCAAGACGGTCCTGGGAGACCTCTCTGACCAGCTGATCAGAATTCAGCGCAAAGATGGGTTCTACAACGAGATCGTCAGGGCGACCAGCTGCTCTGCTGCCACGTACCATCAATACGTGAGAATACCCGTCGTGGCGGTCCTGCGATTCAAGCGTCATGGTCCCGACTATCGCTGCTTCCATGGCTACGGCTTGGAGAATCCCGACGATATCGTCGATGGTAAGGCAACCACCTACGGTAGCAAGGTCAAAGGAATCGGCGGAATTACCGCAGGCTGGTGGATGGTTGTGATGTTCCCAACTGACAAAGCGGCTAGACGCTTTGTAGCTGTCCCGACCTGCCGGGAAGACCTCATCCAGATGGCCATCGATGGGCTGATGCATCAGCTCGAAGTGGCCGAGAGATACGAGAAGAGCCTCCTCGACCAAGCCGACCTCGGCTAGGTCATATCGCTTCATGCCGCCGCCACGTCTGACGTGGCGGCGGCCTTCTTTTTTCAACAAAAAAACAGTCCTTAAATAAAACTGATTTTTAATGTCCTTCGACTTCGTCCTCCGATAAACTCAGGACTCCGCTCAGGACATTCGACACCTTATATTTTAATTTACTTTTGTGGTCGCAGACCATGAGCGAAGTTCTGCAGAGCAGAACGGAGTCGAATGGTGGGCATGGAGGGATTCGAACCTTCGACCCCTACAATGTGAATGTAGTGCTCTAACCAACTGAGCTACATGCCCTTGGTGACCCCACAGGGAATCGAACCCTGATTGCCAGGTTGAGAACCTGACGTCCTAACCGTTAGACGATGGGGCCATAAAATATTATAAATATTAACAACATAATTATTAAACTCCCATCCGCCTAATAACGGTATGGGACTATAAAACAGATATATTTCTAACAAATATTTAAACTATAGTCAAGCTATTTGACTATTTGTCCGACTAATAAATCCTTGGCTGACCATGGTTTAGCCATTATCTCATAAACAATTTGCTCCATCTTAGCTCCCCGAGAACCTTTAACTAGTATGACATCATTTTCCTTAAGACGTTCTTGCAAAAATAAACCAGCTTCAGTAGTAAAAGCAAAATGATAAATATTATCTTCATCCATACCAGCTGTCCTAGCTCCTCTAGCAATATCACATGATCTCTCTCCCACTACAAACAAATAATCAACACCCAACTTTACTAATTCTCTACCCACTTCTTGATGAGCTTCAACACTTAAAGAGCCTAGCTCCAGCATATCACCTAAGACTGCTATTTTCCTGCCAGCTATAGGCATAGCTACCAAAAGATCCAAAGCTGCTTTAGCAGACTGTGGAGAGGCATTGTAAGAATCATCAATTATCCAAGTATCTTTTATTCCTTTGATAAGATTGGTCCTGCCACGGGCTGGCCGATAATCCAATAATCTTTGACCAATTTCTACCAAATTCATGCCCATAGACAAAGCTATTGCTACTGCGCTAGCAGCGGCGTAAGTATGCTGCCAGCCCAAGACATAAGGCAAAAACATTGGCACTTCTGCTCCCTGATAAGTCAATTTAAAATTTGTACCATAAGCATCCTCTTTTTTAACAATATTGATATCTGAAATTCTAATATTAGAATTTTCTTTTCGGCCATAAGTCAAAACTTTGCTTTGACAATTGGCTATTACTTTTTCTAAATTGACATCATCATTATTTAAAACTGCCAATTCATCTTTATGCAATCTATCCAATATAGAACTTTTTTCTTTGACAATATTTTCTATTGTTTTAAAAAATTCTAGATGGCTAGTGCCAATAGCAGTAATAAGGCCAATTTGTGGACGAGCAATAGAGGTCAAATATTTTATATCCCCTACTTTATCAGCCCCCATCTCTAGAACCAATACTTGAGGATAATTTTTATCTTTAATAATCAATAATTTTATAGCCAAAATAAATATCCAAAGCCAAGCTAAAATATTTTTACCTGGTGAGTTTTGGCGACCTAAAATAGTCAAAGGTGTGCCGATTTCATTATTAAAATTCTTGCTAGGAGCCCTAGTATTAAATTTATCCTTTAAAACTACAAAAATAGCCTCTTTAGCTGAAGTTTTACCCACCGAGCCAGTAATAGCAATCACCTTGGGTTGATATTTATCAACTACGGCTTTAGCTAATAATCTTAAAATAATATGTAATATTTTTTTCATTTTTAAATTTATCTTGTGGGTGCTATCTGATAATATTCTAACAGAAATTTGCTAATTTCACCAAATAATGGAGCGGCTGTGGATTCGGCAAAAGCCGCTTTTGGATAATCTAATTTTGCCAGCATAGTAAACTTTGGATTTTCATTGGGAGCAAAACCAGTCAAAGTATGTATAGTTCTATCAGTATAATAACGACCAGTATCTGGATTGGCTACCTGAGCGGTACCAGTTTTAGCAGCCACATAATATCCCTCTACTCCAGCTTTCTTAGAATGACCATTATCTACTACGTTAACCATCATAGCTGATAATTGGGTAGCAGTAGCTTTATCTATTACCTGACGAAGTACTTTAGGAGAAAATTTTTCTTCTGTACCATTGGCATAAACTATTCTAGAAACAATATAAGGCTTCACCAAGTTCCCACTGTTGGCTAGGACATTTATAGCATTTAACATCTGCATAGGTGATACCGTCACACCCTGCCCATAAGAAGCAGTAGCTTTATAAATATCTCCACTTTTAGATAAAGAAGAAATATTACCTTCTGAATCTTGGCTAATGGCCAAATCACTTTTTTGGCCAAAACCAAATTTTTTCATATAATCTTCAAAAATTTTATTATTAATATCTGAAGTGGCAAAGACAACACCAGTGTTTAAAGAAGCAGCTAGTACTTCTTTCATATCTACCATACCGTGAGCTTTCAAATCAGAATTTCTAATGGTTTGTCCACTAGAAAATTTTACCTCCCCTTTGTCTTCATAAACAGTATTTGGCGTTATTTTATTTTGATCTATAGCAATAGCCAGAGAAATAGACTTCATCACTGAGCCTGGCTCATAATTATCATAAACTGCCAGATTATTATAAACATCACCACTGGCTACATCACTATAATTATTTGGATCAAAGCTAGGATAAGTACACATCGCTCTGATAGCGCCAGTTGTTGTTTCCATGACAATGACTGTGCCTGACTTGGCCATATAATTGGCGACAGACTTTTCCAAAGATTTACAAACGGCGTATTGCACTGTCCGATCAATAGTCAAAATAATATCTGCCCCATTTTCCACCGCCTTACCATCATTGCCAGTCAAAAGCCGACCAGCCACATCAGCTTCGCCTACTACTTGCCCTCCTAAACCAGCTAAAGCATTGTCAAAATATCCTTCTAAACCATATTTACCTACTCTATCTACGCCCGTATCATCATAACCCAAGAATCCCAAAATATGGGCTCCTATCTCTTTATCAGGATAATAACGCAATACGTTTTTTACAAAATTAACACCTAAACCTGATAAATCTCTGACCCTATCTTTTTCTGATTTATCTTTATTCATATCAAAACGTACTTCTTCTAACTTAGCAATCAAAATATCTACCTTTTCTTTTGGTACATCTTTAGCTATTAGTTCATAAAATCTATTTTCTTTCTTAATTTTATTTAAAATATCATCTTTAGCTGCCTGATCTTCTATGCCTAAAACTTCTATAAGAATATCTGCAATATTTTGTGGGCGGCTAATTTTGGAAGGATCCACACTAATTTCATAGTAAACTTTATTAATAGCCAAAGGATACAGTTCGGCGCTAGCATCATCATTGGCCACAGCAAAAATGCGTCCTCGCTCCGGTTTAATTTCTCTCACTATTGATCTCTGGCTTAAGCCCAATTTAAAATAATATTCATTATCTAAAATTTGAATACAAAAAAGTCTCCCAATAATGATAAGTATTAAGAAAAAAATACCCCACCAGAGGGCATTTATTCTAAAACCAGATATTTGCACATTCTGAGACCTAAAAAAATTCATAAATAAGCAATTGATTTTATTAGCAATATAAAGCCAGCGAAATATGAAAGCCTAGCTTTTATATTTTCTAACCGAGGAGCTAATATAAGTTTCAAATAACCTTTATTTTAAAGCAACCAAATCACGATCTCCATCTACATAGTAAATATTCTCAGTTTGAATTTTTACTAAATTTAATCTCTGACTCTCTTGCTTGATCCTCTCTGTGGTTTGCAATTCACCCACATTAGCATTAAAAAGTCTCAATTCATCTTCAGCCGTCTTGATTTGCTCACCAAGCTCATTCCTCTCTAATGATTGACTATTGGCATAATTGGTAGAAACTAGCATTGTCATTAGTAGTAACACCAAGCTAAACACCATAAAGGTATTACCTTTTTTGATGATCTGCCAAGCACTAATTAATTTTGTTTTTGTTTTTGACATTTCTTCTTTTTTATTTTTTATACCCACAAAATGGGAATTTTATATTTTTTCTATTACTCTTAATATAGCACTGCGGCTACGAAAATTTTTATCCACTTCTTTTGGTAAAGCTTTAATAGCTTTCTTAGTAATAAGTTTTACCTTGGCTTGATTATTACAGCGACAGACTGGAGTCTCTGGCGGGCAAATACATCCTTTGCTTAGATTCTTGAAATAGTGTTTGACTATACGATCTTCAAGAGAATGGAAAGTGATGATCGCCAGACGCCCGCCTGGAGATAGAATATTATAAGCTTGTGGCAAAACTTTTTGTAAATTATTAAGTTCATCGTTGACTGCTATACGTAGAGCTTGGAACACTTGCGTGGCTGGATGGATACGAAATCGTTTCAAACTCTCTTCTTTTATATTCAATATTCGGAGTATGGCGTTGACAAGCATGGAAGTTTTTATAGATTTTTGTTTTTGTTTACCTAAATCTTTTCGCCAGAGGACAAGTCCTCTAGCCAGGCGCTTGGCCTGTTTTACTTCACCATACTCACGAAATATTTTTAAAATTTGTGCCTCAGTTGAGTTCATGACTATATCTGAAGCTGTCGGAGTCTGACCATTTGGATCAAATCTCATGTCCAGTGGTCCATGATCTTTGAATGAGAATCCCCTATCTGCTTTATCCAATTGGTCAGACGACAAACCTAAATCTGCAACAATACCAGAAATATTTTTAATATCTTTATTTTTTACTTCTGTTTCTAAATTTATATAACTACTATTTACAATAATCAGTCTATCTCTACCTGCCTGTCCGGTAGGCAGGTATTCTGACAAATTATTTTTAGCCGCGTTAATAGCCCTAGTGTCCATCTCAAAGGCCAATACTTTACCCTTTGGACCTGTCTTAGCTAAAATAGCACCACTGTGTCCTCCACCTCCTAAAGTAAGGTCAATATAATTTTGGTTGCTACTAGGATTTAAAAATTCTATAACTTCATCAAGTAGCACGCTAATGTGCTTATAATCTTGACTCATATTAAATTCCTAAATCTACTAAACCTTCAGCTATCTGATTGGAATCTTTCTCGGAAGTACGTTGATATTTAGACCACATCTTTTCATCCCAAACTTCCAGACGATTATATAAACCAGCAATAACTACTTTCTTATCCAAAGCTCCAAATTCTTTTAGATAATCCGGTAAAATAATTCTACCTTGCTTATCTAGACTGACATCCATAGCTCCAGCTAACATCATACGAGAAAAAGCTCGAGACTTAGCTTGAGAAAAAGGTAAGTTAGCCAATTTATCAGCTAACTTTTTCCATTCTTTATCTGTATATATAAATAAACAATTATCTAAACCCTTGGTAATAACTGCGCCGGATGTAAAAAGATTCCTAAACTTGCTAGGTAAGGCCAAACGATTCTTATCGTCTAAAGTATATTTGTATTCACCAATAAACATAGGCAGAAGACTTATCCACAGTTATTTTTATAAATTCCCCACTTTTTCCCACTATTGTATCATTTGAATACATTATACCCCACCATTAGCCAAAGAGTCAACACAAATACAAACCCTAGTTATCCCCAATTATGTGCATAAGTACAACATAATTCCCTAAAGTAAATCAAGAAACACTACTATTTTCCAAGTAGTGTTTCTTAGCTATAAAAAACCAATTATTTAACTAACTTATATTTAGCTTGTTTTTTGGAGATAGTAATATCTACCTGACGACTATATTTGGGACTAAGAGCTTTAAATTTTTTTAATTTAGCTAATTTTTTTAATAATTTAAGTAATACTTTAGTATTGTCCTCCTTAAAATAATAATCAGCTACTATTGGCCAATTAAATTGCCAAGCTAAAGTATTGGCCGTGATAGTAAATATTTTAACTTGGGTCATACTAGCCTCTTTAACCAGCAAAACAAAACTGGAGAAATCTTTTAGCTTTAAATTATTATTATCCAGCATCTCTTGTAGCTGTAATAAGCTTTTATCCTCTCCTCTGATAACATCAAAACTATGAGTTAAAAAAATTTTATTGGCCTGCACAACCAACCAAGCACCCTGCTCCTTACTAGAAATACTTAAAACTAAAACCATTTATTTTTTATTGGACAAATTTATAATACCCACAATCACCATAGCTGTAGCGGCAAACACTCCAATCACCTGTAAAACTTTCAATAGTGATTCTTGCATTTCCACACTGCTGCCAACTTCCAAAATTATCATCACCAAAATAATAGCTGAAACCACCACCGCTATAATAGCACTGATTGTTAAAATGTTTTTTACTTTTTCCATAATTTTAATATTAATTATTTCTCTTCTTTAAAATGTTTGAATTGATAATCACTAAATCTCTTTTGCTCTATATCTTTTGATAATTTATCAACTACTACTACATGATTGTTGGCCCAGATATTGTAAACAAACTTATCGGTGACATCTATTCTATACAAATATTCTTTGACTGATAAAAATGTATAACGTAAATCTTCTGGCAAACCATCAGCAATTTTTTTCAAATAGCTATCAAACTTACTTTTATTGACATTACCGACTATCAAAACATCAGTAGCTGCCAGTGATCCAGTCAACACACCGGTGAATACTAATAGTTTCAAACCAAGTATTTGAGACATCTTGCCAGCAATAGTCATTTCTTCTAAAACTAAAGATTTAAAAACCAAATTTTTAATTTCATTAAATAAAGGGAAGTCCTGATTGGTATAGTAGTACTTTTTACCATTTTCTTCTTCCGATTTCAAAAAACCAAATTTTTCTAAATTAGCTAGCTCTCGTCTGATAGAATTGAGCTGTAAATTTAAGGCTCTAGATAATTCTCTAACAAAAAATCTCTCCTGTGCATGGACACAAAAAAACTTTAATATTTTGGTTCTAGCTACTGAACTAAGAATTTGTTCAAGCATAAAACTGAACTAAGAATTTATTTACTAAAATACCCAAATATAGTATAATATTAATTACTATAAAAGTAAAATCATGGGCCTAAAATATCATAAAATATTCACACACGACCATCTCAATGCTCGGGAGCTCTCGGAAGTATATACTAGCGACTCCTCTGATCATGGTCGTTTGTTTATTATTTTGGAATTGCCCAAACAAAAGATAGACCAACAGCCCTACCTTGATCAATTGATCAATGAATTAGCCACATATTTTGATACCAGTGGCCAAGATAATCCGGAAATACTACTAGAAGAAATACTCCAGCAAGCTAATCAAGTCTTACCAGAAATGGCTGCGGCCATTAAAATACACAATTGGATAAACACTATAGACCTGACTGTAGGTATTATATATGATAGTAGTATCTATATGGCTGGCATTGGCAATATTAATGGTCTTTTGATGCACAACAAACAGATTACCACTATTATGGCCAAAAATAATAATATCAACCCCAGTAAGGTTTTCTCTGATATTATTAGTGGTGAGTTAGATGATGGAGATGCTTTGATTATATCAACCAACTCATTATTTGATTATATTTCCAAAGAAAAAGTCCGACAATTGGTCAACCATTACTCGCCTTCAGCAGCAGCGATAAAAATAAACGAATTGCTAGAAACAGTGCCTGATTTTGTAACATTTAATTCTTTGATTATCAAAAAACCAAGTCCCACTGACCGAGAACTCAGCCCTGAGGAAATACGAAAATCAATAGACCAAGAAGAATTTGAAACAACAGATACCATAAAAACTAGCCCCTCTCCCACTCACGCTAACGCGCCTCGCACCAAAACTGTCGTTGATATAAGTGGATTAAAAAACGTGCCACTAGTCCAAAAAACTAGCTCCATTTTCTCGCTGTTTGTCTTATATTGTAAAACTATTGCTTCTATCTTTACTTTTTTAGCTAGAAAGATAAAATATTTTTTTCTATTTATATTTTCTGCCAAATTTAGACAAAAAAAAGAAGAAAAAACTATAGATGATATAAAACAAATAAGCCATCAAAAATATTTCTGGTTTAAAAATCTAAGTCTAAAAAAGAAAATTGCCGTAGTAATATTATTTGTAATTGTCCTAATATTTTTACAAAGTTTGGTATTTTTGACTCAAGAAAAAGCTGATGATAACAAAGATACAAATTATAATAACACACTCATAGAAATAGATAATAAATATAAAGAAGTGGACGCTAAATTGATATACAATGACGAAGCAGCCGCTGAAAATATACTTTTGGAAATCCAGGCCTTGATATCCGCACTCAAACCAAGCTCCCCTATCCAACAAGAACAAATAACTAGTTTATCTGAGACTGTTTTTCATAAAATTAATAAAATACGCCATATCTATGTAGTGCCTTCTCCCGTAGAATTATTTGATATGAGTGCTTCGCTGACATCAAGCCAAGATATTGTTCAAAAAAATGGCCTATTTTATGTCTTAGGTGATAACAAGCTTTATCAAATTAAAGATAATCTTTTTGAAGAAGTATTTAATTTTGCTGGTGGGCAAGTAATCCAGTCCATGACTGACTGGCCAGAAAAAAACAAAGTAGTACTCAGTAGCCTGAGTGCTAGTAATGAAATAACTTATATTATCTTTGATTTGGAGCAAAAACAAATGACTGGTGATTTTAAACAAAGCACTGACAATACCGCCGTCAAAGATTTGGTAATTTATGGCAATAACCTATATGTCTTGGATAATAAAAATAATCAAATATTCAAATATCCCGAAAGTGGTGGTGGCTTTGCCAATGGACAGCCTTGGCTAAAAGAAACTCTCGATACTTCAAATAGCTCTAGTCTGACTATTGATGGTGGCATCTACACTATAGACAATGATGGAACTATTAAAAATTTTCTAAAAGGCGCTTTAGAAAGATTTGATTATCACGCTCCACGACCAAATATAGGTCCAAACGCTATTATCAAAACATTTAGAGATTCTGATTATCTATATATTATTGACCCCAGCAACAATCGGGTCTTGATACTAAACAAAGATGGCAATATCAAAGATCAATATGCTAGTCAAAAATTTGATAATTTGAAAGACTTGGCTATTGACCCTGAAGAAAAAGCTATTTACCTACTAAATAACCAACATCTATACTTATTAGCGGTAAACGAATAAATTTTTACTAACAAAAAAACACCCTTCATAGACTGGGTGTTTTTTTAATGTAAATTTTATTTCAAAGTGGCAGCTCCACCAGCTTCTTCTAATTTTTTCTTGATTTCTGCACCTTCTTCTTTGCTGACGCCTTCTTTGACATTAACTGGAGCACCATCAACCATATCTTTGGCTTCTTTTAAGCCAAGTTGGGTGATTTCACGAACAGCTTTGATAACAGCAATTTTGTTGCTACCAGATGAAGTAAGTTCAACATTAAATGAAGTCTTTTCTTCAGCAGCTTCTCCGGCACCGGCAGCTGGAGCAGCCATCATAGCCATTGGGGCAGCAGCGCTAACACCAAATTTGTCTTCTAAGATACTCACTAATTCGGAAAGATCTAGAACAGACATTTTTTCAATTTCTTCTACAAGGCTTTTAAACTTTGCAGGCACTACTACGTCTTTTTTTTCTTCTGACATATTTTTTTATCCTTTCTTAAATATTTTTTATATAAAATTTATTAATTAGATTTTTTTTCTTTAATAGCGTTTAATACTCCCACAAAATTGCGAGTAGTACCAGCCAACACTCCGACTATACCTCTGATTGGACTGTTTAGTGAGCCCACCAACTTGGCTAGTAATTCTTCTCTGGATGGCAGAGTGGCTAATCTTTTGACCATTTCTGGCATAATGAAAGCATTCTCCAAAATACCACCACCAAGATTTAAAGTTTGACTAGTTTTGGCATACTTATTCAAAATTTTTGCTCCAGCTATTTCATCACCGTAAGAAAGTGTGACTGCTACTGAGCCAGCCAAATTATCAAATTGCTCTGTCTCGCCCATATCTTTAGTAGCTTTTCTAAGAATAGTTTTTTTGACTACTAGATATTCAGCATCATTTTGTTTTAATTCTCTTCTTAGCTCTTCAATGATTTTAACACTAGAACCAGTATCTGAACTAAAAATAACTGATTTACTATTTTTTAGCTTATCTTGTATAAGCTCTAAAGCTACTTGTTTTTGTTCTTTCGTTTTAGCCATATATTTTTTATTAAAAAAATCTGCGTAAATAGCGCAGACAGTTGAAAAACTTAAAATTTTCTACCTCGGCAGGATATTTAATTCTTGGCTAATATTAGCTAGAAACCTACTGTCTTTGGCTATTTAATTATTTACTTCCTAGCCCTTCTAGGAATTTATGTGATTATTATATAGTAAAAATAAAATATTGTCAATCCTGTTATAACTAAGACAAAAGTTGAGGCCCGCCGCATGCTGTTGCACGCGGCGGGCCAAATGTCATCTCCACCTCCTAGGATCTGGCGTGTGCTCCTCCATCTCCGGGCTAAATATGAATCGAACGATGAGCTGCGGTTTGTACTTCGAGTCCATCTCTCGGAGCTGAAGGCCAGCTTCTATCCGGAGTTTTGAGTCCGGATTGCCCCACCGCGGATGGGTGTTGAAAACAACATTGATACCAGCACCATTGCTGGTCAACTGGTCGTCGATGTCGCCCCAACCCTCCATCTCGGCACCACACTCTACCCAGTGGTTGAAGTGGGTTTCGATTTGAGCCAAATAGTACCAGCTCTTGGTCTCGAGTTGATACTCGCAGTTGGAGTAGCCCCGCCACTTCTCCCACTCGGGATAAGTGCGAAAGGCCGCCACCCACTCATTGTCGCGAAAGGACCAGCCAAGAGCCGGTTCGATGTCCAGGTGTCCGCTCTGGAAGCCGAAGCCCAAGTACAGGTAGTAGGGTTTGTCCTTCTTCTCCAGGAGGTCGTAGCAGACGCCTTGGAGACGAGATTCCACACCAGTGGATTGGGCGTTGATCAGGTTGAGTCTGACCTCTGCCCGCGGCGGGTGGGTGCTCTCGTTCCAGATACCAATGTCACTGTTGTGATCCCAGCGCGGAATCGGACCAGCCTTGGCCTCGCCGACCAAGGCGATGACGACAGCCAGAATCAACAACGACCCGATCAGAATCAGAAAACCCTGAGCAAGCTTCTTGGAAGTGTTCTTGTTAAACAACATGATTCTTTCCTCCTGGTAAGGCCAATTTCTTGGCCAGGTTTACAGACTTCAGTTCTCGAACCAATATAGTATTATATCATAAAATATAATAATTGTCAATAATAAACAACTTAAGCTCAATTTTATTGTATTGACATAATTATAAAAATATGTTACAATTATATATTGTATAGTGCCAATTTATAAGTTAATATTCGCTTTTACCCCAAGTATCTATAGGGTATTTGGGGGAAGAGCGAAAAACATTTCAATCTTCCCGGTTACAGATCCCTGTAACTGAAGTTTCCCCTATTCATTTTGGAGGTAGCATTATGCTACGGATTCTGTCCTGCGCCATGCTACTACTGACCATCGTCAGCATCTGCGGTGCTCAGGTTCCGGAAGGTGGGCTTTACAAGCTCGCCGACGGATCCGGCGAGTATATCGTTGATGATGCTGACCGTCTCGGTCAGTGGCAAGTGGCGTTCGGAGAGAAGAGCTTGTGGGCCGAGTTGGTCAAGTCCAATCCGCAACTGGCGGATCCGGACATGATTATTCCTGGTGACAAGCTGATCATCCCAGCATCATTGGTTCGCCTCTTCGAATTCCGAAGAGCTAGCCTCGATGCTATGGTGCCGACCATTCCGGCCGACACCACTGTATCTCCTCTGCCGACGACTCAGGCCGAAAGATCCACGGCACCCGCCTTGGTACGCTGGATGATGGCCATCACGGTCATCATGGCGGTGTTTACGCTGGCCTACCTGCTAGGTAAAGGCATCCAGAGGGCCCAGCATGCTGATGCGGAAGACAATCGTCGACAAAACGAGATCGAAGAAGGCTACCTCCGACAGATGGCTGACCCCTACTCGGGGCCAGATCAGGCGCCAGGCGGCATCCTAACCGCCCAAACAGCGGCTGAGCACTTCGCTCGGCAGTACGAGGTAGAGCGCAACGCAATGACGGTCGCTGAATCAACCAAGCTCCCCGGCCAAGTGAGCATCGACCGGATTGAGGCCGTCGACGTACGTGGACCCATGGTGGTGAGCTATGCTGGCGGTCTAAGCCAGCAGAAGAACATTCCCGACTGGCAACCGGCCTGGCGGTGCTATCTTTCCGATGGCACGTCGTCGCTCACACTGATGAGGTGTGGCAACGACGTCCGAGTTGGTACGCGAACCACCACTTCCGAGGGCGGAGAAATCCGACTTCGGCAGGACATCGACCCGGTCGATGTCGACCAGCAGATCTGGCCCCCGGTCGATCTCAACCAGCAGATCTGGCCCCCGGTCGTCGACCAAGAGCCGACGCTGCCGGTAGCTGAGATAGCCCCTGAGCCCGGTCAGTACCGGGAGATCAGAGTTCAGTCGGCTAGCCGACTGGTACTCCTGCGACGGGACGGCTCACAGGAGCTGCTCGACATGACTCTCCTGGGAGATCTGGTGGCGATATCAATCGTCGCCGGAAAACTGGTCGCTCAGACCAGTGACCATCGCCGGATCATTGGTGAGGTCAACGGAGACTGACATCCGCAGTACGACCGCAGGTCGCACAAAGGCGGGCACCCCCACAGGTGCCCGCCTCATTTTTTTACTCAAAATAAAAAAACCTTTAATCTAGCTAGATTAAAGGTTTTTATATTACATTAATCTAAATATTTAGCTTTATTATCTAAATGTTCTTCATAATCTATACTATAAATTACTTCCCCTTCTTTAGTAGTTAAAAAATAATAATAATCATTTTTAGTGGGATAAATAACTGCCTCTATACTATCTAAACCAGGATTGGCTATTGGCCCTGGTGGCAAACCACGGTATTTATAAGTATTGTATGGTGAATCAATTTGCAAATCATCATAGCTAGGTTGAGCCAAACCTTTACCAGTCACATAATTGACAGTAGCATCAGATTGTAGACCAATACCCGCTACTAATCTTTTGAGAAAAATATCAGCTATCATTTTTTTGTCCTCTTTATTTGGGACTTCTCTTTCTATAATAGCCGCCAAAGTAACTACTTCAAAAATTGTCTTACCTTGCTTTTTTATTTCATCTCTAAAATCCTGATTTAATTTTCTATCAAAATTATTTAGAGTTTTTTTGATTAAATCTTCTTCGCTAGTAGCTTTATCTACAAAATAAGTATCTGGAAAAATATAACCTTCCAAACTAGCCTCACTTGGTGCATCTGCTAAAAAATCATAAATACCTTGCCAATCGCTAGCCTGAGAGCTCAACTTAATAAATCTATCGGCATCAATTTCAGCTGCTTCTAAAGTATCTTTCATCAATTCTCTAGTCCAACCTTCTAATAATGTCACAGCATATTGAGCCTGACCTGGCCCAATCATCAATAAATTGGATAAATGTCTAATAGAAATATCTTTTGGCATTTGATAAACACCAGCAATTATTTTGCCTTCTGATTTTTTGAGCCACAACCAAGTTTCAAAAACAAATTTATTTTTAATTAGATTGACATCATAGAGCTCTTGGCTTATTTCGTTGACCCCTTGGCCTTCTCTAATCACAAAAGTTTTTTCATCTGAACCGTTGCCATTGATGACCAAAATGAAAAACCAAAAGGCTACTGCTAGACCAAAAAATACTATTAATTTTATAATAAATTTTTTCATAAATATTTATCAAAACCCTGTTTTTTTATTTCCTCCAGCAAAATTTTGATATCTTGGGCTCTATCAGCTGGACAGAGCAATATTGCTTCATCTGTCTCAACTAATATCATATCTTCTACTCCCACTGCTGTGACTAATTTCTTATTATTAAAACTATATAACAAATTATTATGACTATCAATAGTCACTAAATTTTTGGTATTAGAAACATTGGAATTATCTTTTTTTAAGACGTCTCTTAGAGAGCGCCAATGACCAATGTCAGCCCAAGTCACCTCGGCTGGAAGACACAACATATTGGTCAATTTTTCCAACAAACCATAGTCAATAGAAATATTTTTTATTTGAGAATAAACTTTGGCCATATTCTCTCTAGAATCATCAGCTTTTATCTGCATCAGTGCTTGATATAAGTCAGGTAAAAATTGCTGATACCAATCCAATAATTGTTTAGCTTTAAAAACAAAAACACTAGAACTCCACAAATAATTACCAGCCTCCAAATACTTTTTGGCGGTATTTAAATCTGGTTTTTCCTGAAGAGATTTCACATTATAAACATCTTTGGCTATAGTATCAGCTAATTCTATATAGCCGTAGCCTGTCTCGGGATAGCTGGGTTTGATACCCAAAACAATTAATCTATCTGGATGTTTGGCTAGCATCTCTCCAGCTTTTTTTATTATTTTAAGATATTTGTCTTCTTCTTTTACAAAATGATCCGTACAAATAGTAACTATGCTAGCTTCGGGATCAACATTTTGCAGACGTAGTGCCGCTAAAGCAATAGCTATAGCTGTGCCTTTGCCACTTGGCTCAATAAAAATATTTTTTTCAGCTATATCTAATTGCGCTTTGACGCTATCAAAGCCACTTAGCCCAGTAACCAAAAAAATACTTTCTTTATCAAAAGCTCTAAGTAAACGATTGTAAGTATTTTGTAATAATGTCTTATCATCCAAAAAAGCTTTAAACTGCTTGGGATCATTTTGATTAGACACTGGCCAGAGCCTCTGACCTACTCCCCCTGATAATATGACTGGATAAAGCATTTAGGTTAATTTTACAATTAAAGATAAAAGCAATGTGTAGATAAAAAATAAATAAAAATAATCTCGCTTCATAATAAACTTTAATAAAGCTAAAGATAAATAACTAATTATAGCCGTAGCAACAAAAGCCAAAATATAAATTGCTTCAAAAGAAAAATCTTTGACGGTCAATATAAATGAGCCAACTATCGCTGGAATAACCATTATAAAACCATATTCAAAAGCCTGAGTCTTTTTTATTTTTAAAATCAAAGCCATGGCAATCACACTGCCACTTCTAGACCAGCCAGGTAAAACAGCCAGACCTTGCACTATACCCAAGATAATTGCCTGCTTCCAACCAATAGTCTTTTCTCCTTTGGTAAACTTACTAGCTAATAAAAAAATAGAAGTAATAATCATCCAATCGGTCACTGAGTTAATATTTCGGAAAGAATCCATCCTTTGATACAAAAAATAACCAATACCAGCTGTAAAAATATTGGAGACAACTATCAGCCACCACCAATTTTTTTTGGAATGCTCTTGTTTATCAAAAGGTGCTCTGATTATTTCTATAATCTGCCGACGGAAGAAAAATAAAATAACTACCAAAGATGCTAGATGTAAAAACACATCAAAAGACAAAGAAGCTTCTTTGATATCAAACCAATGCTCAAACAAAAACAAATGGCCATCACTAGAAATAGGCAACCATTCAGTTATTCCTTGTACGAGACTCAATATTAATACTTCTGTTAGTTCCATTTTAATTACTTTATTTTTCTGTTATAATGACTTTACAATAATCTATTTAAAAAATCAAATATGAATGAATATACACTTTTTCTTATCCCCATACTAGCCTTACTTATCAATCAAGTCGTAAAAGTAATCATTTTCTTAATAAAAGGCCAGTTTTCTTGGTCTCAAATCTTTGCTTATGGTGGTATGCCATCTTCTCATACTGCCTTGGCTACTTCCCTGCTGATTACTATGGGCTATTTTAGGGGTTTGGATTCTCCAGAGTTTGCTATTGTGCTTATAATGGCTATTGTTATAGTCAAAGATGCCGCTGGAATTAGACGCAAACTAGGCCAACAAGCTGCTATCATCAATCACCTCATTAAAAAACTACCAGACAAAGAAGAATACAAATTTCCTGTTTTAAATGAACGTTTCGGTCATAGTAATATGGAAATAATAATAGGATTTTTAGTCTCTATAGTTACTAGCTATCTACTAATAAATCTCGGTTTATAAAATTAAATCAAAGAACTACCGGTCATTTCTGGTGGTTTTTTGATACCCATAATTTTGAGTATAGTTGGTGGCACATCAGCTAAAACACCAACTGGTGTAACGTGACTGAGATCGGTCCCGACATTACCAGCTAAGACACTCTTGCCAGCAAAATCATCACCGATAATAAAAAATGGTACTGGATTATTGGAATGCTCTTTGTTTATCTCACCACTCTGCAAGTCATAAAGATTTTCGGCATTACCATGGTCAGCGGTAATAAGCACCAAACCATTGTATGACAAAACTGTATCTACTAATTCGCCAATTAGTTGATCCAATATTTCTATAGCCTCTATAGTCGCTTGGATATTGCCGGTATGTCCAACCATATCTGGACTGGCATAATTGGCTACAATAAAATCATATTGCCCTTCTTTAACTGCTTGATTTATCTTGGAAGTAAGCTCTCTAGATGACATAGCTGGTTTTTGATCATAAGAGACCACTTGTGGTGAAGGCACTAGTACCCTATCCTCTCCTTCATAAATTTTTTCCTGACCACCGTTAAAAAAGTAAGTAACGTGAGCATATTTTTCTGTTTCCGCAATATGAAGTTGTTTTAATCCTGCTTCAGACAAAACTCTAGCCAAAGGCATCTCAATGACCAAAGGTGGAAAGGCTACTGTCACTGGCAAATCTTTTTCGTATTCGGTCATAGTGACCATCACCAAATTTTTAAAATACTGTCTTTTGAATTTTTCAAAACCTGGTAAAGTCAAAGCCTGAGTAAGCTGCCTGGCCCTGTCTGATCTAAAGTTAAAAAATATCACGCTATCACCATCTTTGATAAGACCTTTGGGCTTACCCAAATCATTCAATATTATTGTTGGCACAAATTCCTCATCATATACTTTTTTATCATAAGATTTTTGAATAGCTCCTAAAGGATCTTCAAATTTCTCATCAGATACTCCGTCTACCATAGCTCGCCAAGCTTTCTCTACCCTATCCCAACGATTATCTCTATCCATAGCCCAAAAACGACCACTCAAACTAGCAATAGTACCAGTCCCTATATTTTTTAATTTTTCTTGCAACTTACTAATAAAATTAATACCACTATTATAAGGGGTATCCCTGCCATCTAAAAAAGCATGGATAAAAATTCTCTCCACTTTTTGCTGGTGAGCTAATTCTATCAGCGAATACAAATGCTCATTGTAGCTATGCACTCCACCGGAGCTGACTAAACCAATAATATGCAAAGCCGCTTCGCTTTTTTTAGCATTATCACAAGCTTTAAGAAAAGCTTCATTTTTATAAAATTCTCCGTCAGTAATAGCTTTGGTGATACGAGGCAAATTTTGATAAGGAATTAGCCCAGAACCCAAAGAAAGATGACCAACTTGAGAATTACCCATTTCGCCCCAAGAAAGGCCGACTGCTTCACCACTAGCTGCTAGTGGCATAATTGGATAATTTTGAGAATACTTATCAAAGTTTGAGGTTTTAGCCAAAGAAATAGCATTGGCTCTCGAAGGAGGCGCAATACCAAAACCATCTAATATAACAAGCACTACTGGTCGAGGTCTTTTCATTTTGTTTTAAACAATTAAAGATTTATCAGTCATTAATTTAGGTTGAGGCAGGCCTAAAATATCTAAAATAGTTGGAGCAATATTTGCTAATTGGCCATTAGTCACTAATTTAAAATTATCATGGCTAACAATAATAAGTGGTACTGGATTTTTGGAATGCTCAGTATCAATTTCTTTGGTCTCCAAGTTAATCATTTCTTCCACATTACCATGGTCAGCAGTAATAATTATAGTACCATGCTTAGCTAAAATAGCATCAATAATTTGTCCGACAGCCTTATCTACAAATTCTACTGCTTTTATTCCGGCTGCCAAATCTCCCGTATGTCCAACCATATCTGGACTAGCAAAATTGACCATAATAAAATCGTATTTATCCTCTTGAACATATTTTATCACCTCTTCCGCAATTTCAAAAGTACTCATCTCTGGTTTTTGGGCATAAGAAGCTACATCTTTAGATGGAATATTGACCCAATCTTCACCACCAACTGGATGATCATAACCACCATTAAAAAAATAAGTAACGTGAGCATATTTTTCTGTTTCCGCAATATAACACTGTCTAATATCTTTAAGCGCCATGGGTAAAGTATCGGAAATATCAATACCTGGATAAGCAGTTAGCACCCTTTCTAAATCTGGACCAAAATCAGTCAAAGCCACAAATAATAAATTTTCAATTTTTTTGATCAACTTAAATGAACCTGGATTTTTTTTGTTAAAATCTTCTTGCCCAAAAATTTTGGTCAATTGACGAGCTCGATCTGATCTTAAATTAAAAAATACTAAAGCATCATTACTATTAATAGTAGCAATCGGACTTTTATCTTTATCAACTATGACTGTTGGTAAAATATATTCATCACTTTCCCCTCGATTATAAGCTTGATTTACCGCTTCAATAGGATTTTCAACTTGATGACCTTTCCCCATAACCAAAGCCTCATAAGCTAATTTTGTTCTAGGCCAAGATTTTTTTCTGTCCATAGCATAAAAACGCCCCATGACAGTAGCAATTTTTACTCTATTGCTATTGAATATTGAAGTATATTGACTCAAAATTTTTAAAGCGGCAAAGGGTGGCGAATCACGTCCATCTGTAAAAAGATGAAGATAAATATTTTGCTTGGTCCGACTAAGAAAAAAACTAATCAATGATAAAAGATGATCATCGTGCGAATGAGGGCTAGAACCATCAGACAAAAGCCCCATCAAATGGACATCTGAATTATATTCACTGACGTGATGAGCTGCTTGCAAAAAAGCTGGATTTTTAAAAAAAGTGCCATTGTTGATACTCTTGGAAATTATAACCGCGTCTTGCTCAATCACTCGACCCGCCCCAATATTCATATGCCCAGCCTCGGAATTACCCGGCTGATTAGCTGGTAAGCCAACATATTTTTCCGAAGCCTGTAGTAAGGTATTAGGATATTTTTCATAAAGATTATTTATAACCGGTGTATGAGCTAGAGCTATGGCATTACCTTCTTTTTTATTCCAAATACCCCAACCATCCAGTATCAAAAGCGCCAAAGGCATATTTTTTTTATTTATATCTGACATATATTATTTGTTAATTTCTAAAGCTGCTGTGTAGACAATTTTTGTTCAATTTTTAATAACCTGTTGTATTTGACAATACGCTCGCCTCTAGCTGTGGAACCAGTTTTGATATAATCAGCATTGACTGCTACTGCTAAATCAGCAATCGTAGTATCTAGTGTTTCACCACTGCGATGAGAAACTATAATTTTGTAGCCATTAGCCTTGGCATAGTGGATAGTGGCTAAGGTCTCAGTCAAGGTGCCAATTTGGTTGGGTTTTATCAAAATACTATTGGCTACACCCATAGACACTCCTTTTTTGAGACGTTCGATATTGGTTACAAAAAGATCATCACCAATTATTTTTATATTATTTTTTTTAATAAACTCGTCATTACTAATATCAGCCCAAGCTGACCAATCTTCTTGATCTAGTGGATCTTCAATTAGTGTCAAAGGGTAAATTTCCATCAAATCAAAATAAAAATCTATTAACTCATCATCCGTCATTATCTGCTTTTCTAAAGCTAAGTTATATTTTTTATTTTTATTATCATAAAATTCTGAAGCCCCAGCATCAATTCCCAAAAATATATCACGACCGGCCTTATAGCCGCTAGATTCTATGGCTTGAATAATAAATTCAAAAACTTGTTTGTGAGATTTGACATTGGGAGCATAACCACCTTCATTACCCAAATCAGTATCATAGCCAGCCGCTTCTAAAAGTTCCCCTAGTTTATGAAATATTTCACTAGCCTGACGTAATTTTTCGGAAAAAATAGGCGTTTTTTCAGGTGCTAACCAAAACTCTTGAATATTTATATTGGTAGAAGCATGACGACCGCCATTTATGACATTGACCACTGGCGTCGGCAAGCTATATTTTTTTAACTTAGGATCATAAAGTCTTCTTAAATACTGATAAAGCTCTAGGTTATTAAACTTGGCCGCCGCCTGAGCCACAGCTAAAGAAACAGACAAAATAGCATTGGCGCCCAATTTTTTTTTGTTGCTAGTGCCATCAATCTTAATCATCAAATTATCAATTTTGCTCTGCTCTGTAGCTGATAAACCACTTAATTCTTCATTTAAAATATTATTGACATTGGCGACCGCTTTGAGTACTCCCTGACCGCCATATCTATCTTTATCTCCATCTCTTAATTCATATGCCTCAAAACGACCAGTGGAAGCGCCAGATGGCACAGCCGCACTAGCGGAAAGGCCATTTGACAGTTCTACTGTTGTTTCTATAGTAGGATTACCACGCGAATCAAGTATTTCTATAGCTGTAATTTTTTTTATTTTATCCGGCATTATTATTTTTTTAACCTTTCCAAGGCTGGCAGTTTGTCTCCTGATAAAAAAGTCAGCATGGCTCCACCACCAGTAGATACAAAATGAAATTTCTTATCCAATTTTAATTTCTGAGCCAACTCGACTGTTTCACCGCCTCCCAAAATAACTTTAGTCTTTGATTTGGCTAGAGCTTGCATGATTTGTTTAGAAGCTTGCATATAAATTGGATTTTCAAAATAACCAAAAGGCCCATTCCAAATAACTAACTGGGCTTTTTTGAGTAAAGTAATATAACTAGCCACAGTGGCTGGACCAATATCCAAAATCATTTCATTTTTAGCCACTTTAGCGACAGCTACAATTTTTCTAGTCTTAGACTTTAATCCGCTAGCTACCACCACATCCACAGGCATTTCTACAACCGTATTTAACAATTCTTTGGCCACTGGCATAGATTCTTTATCCACTAAAGATTTGCCCACTGGATAACCACTAGCTTTGAGCATGACATTGGCCAAAGCTCCACCTAGTAAGACGCCTTGCGCTTTATTTTTAAATTTTTTGATGAGCTGCATCTTGCTGGCTGCTTTGGCTCCACCAAAAATAATCACCAAGCCTCTTTTGATATTTAATATCTGTGACAAATAAGCTACTTCATCTCTAATTAAAAATCCAGCGTAAGATGGCAGATAATGTGTAATAGCCTCCATAGAAGAATCCAAGCGGTGGATATTGCCAAAAGCATCATCAACATAAATATCACCCAATTTGGCCATAGCCTTGGCTAGACGTTTACAATTGAGCTTCTCACGAGGCTCAAAACGCACATTTTCTAACATAGCCACTGTGGCATTGGCTAGATTGTGGCTATCTTCCTGATAATCTCTAAAATCATCAGCCCAAAATTCAATATTTTGACCGAGTTTTTTGGCTAAAGCTTTAGAAACTAGTAGCAGTGATAATTTGGGGTCAGGCTGACCATGTGGCCTGCCCAAATGAGCCATAATAATAACTTTGGCCTGATGTTTTAATAAATATTTAATAGTTGGAATTGACCTATCTAGTCGCCAATCTCCATGACGTTCCACATTGCCTTTAGCATCCAAAGGCACATTGAGATCCAAACGCAACAATACTCGCTGACCAGCTAAATTTTTTATTTGATCAATAGTTTTTAATTTCATATTTCTATTTCTGAAAAATCAATATTAATTTTCTTGGGGTATAAAAACACCCGTCACAAAATCATAATCAGCTAAATTACACAGCGCCTCAGTAGGAATTTCTGCCAAAACATAATCAAATATCCAAGAGTCCTCCCTTAAAAATACTCCCAGTTTGGTCAACTCTGCTCTGATAGTGTCATCGATTGGTACTTTATCAAAACTAATAAAAGCCCCGATCAAACTAGTATCCCCTCTCAAACTATAAATTGAGGCATCTATTTTGTCAGAACTGCAACCAGCGGTATATTGTAAGACATTTTTGTCCTTAACTAGTGGACGAGCATTGAAATAAAAAATAATACTAAAAACTATGGCAATTATTAACAAAAAACTCACTATATAGTCATTTTTCACCATACAAATACGCAAAATTTAATATTAAACTGTAGGGGTATTATAACATTTTTAAATAATTTTTGGAAATCAATCTATAACTATAAATATAGACCTAATATAAAAAATTATTGACAGCTAAAAATAATCATAATATAATAAATAACTATTTCGTTCATTATTTGATTTGTGCCACCAACAACTGTCCACCCGCCAGCTACTCGAGTCAAGGAGGAAACAGCATGTCGCACAAAAAATTTGGGAAATACACCTTAGTCTGGCTTTCGTCAAAGGTCATTGGTTTTCTGCTCCTGTCCATCACAATGGGAGCAGGCCTTCGCCACTAGACGGAGCTAGCCAGACGATCACATATAAAATGCTCTTGGTCCTTGACCAAGAGCATTTGCCTAAAATATTTAAAACTACTATCCAAGTTTGCTATTATTCTGCAGATATTGATTCTAAATCTTTATTAGTAATACCCAAACTAAGATAACGCATAATCTGATAAGCTGATGGTCCATCTGGCATATAGTATCTTTTACCATCAACTGGATTTATATACCAAGCTTCTCCACGAGATTCTACCTGTAAAACTATTTTACCTTGCAAACGATTAATTAAGGTATTATTATAAGACATTTTCCCTACTCCTAAAGGATTATGGTCGGTGTTAATCTCTGTGCCATCATTATAGCCATCATTGTCCGAGTCACTATCACTAGGATCTGAACCTAATCCTTGCTCTAATTTGTCACATAGTTCGTCACTATCAGAATCTTGGCATTCAAATCTTGACTCAAGACCAACTGGGATTTTGGCTAGATCAGCGTTGGTAATGCCCAGACCTAACTCTCTCATCATACCATAAGCAGCACTTCCATCTTTCATATACATTCTTGTACCTGTTTCTGGCTTCACATACCAAGCCTCACCATGGGACTCCACTTGTAAAAGAATGCGTCCTTTGAGCCTATTGGCCAAACTACCAACTTTAACAGGAGGAACATATATTGGCTGTTTTGTAACTTCTGCTGGCACTTTAGGCTTTTCTGTATCTTCAACAACAGTTTCTGTTTGGTGAGGAGAAGCGGAAAGAGAAAAAGTCTTGATTACTTCTTGAGCTTTAGCTAGAGCAGTCTGATAGGCTGTTTCATTACCAGTAAACATATTAAAACTAATCGCCATATATTTATCACCTGATTTCACTATATAATCAGTACCTATCATTAAAACCTCTTCACTACTTATTTTTTTAAAATTACCCTCAAATGATATAACACTGTTTAATTCTTCATTTAAATAATAATCAGCATCTTCTTTTTTTGTTATAGCTAAAAAATCCAAACTAGCGGCGGATGTATTGGCTGTAGATAAAATTTGTTTAAGATAATCTAGATATTGCTGATTATTATAATTTTTGGTGTTTTCATCACCTTTCGCCACACTGATAGAAATATAAGCTTCTGGTATTTTTTCATTATAAATAACTACCGGCTCTTTTTTTATATCTTTACTCAAAATATGCCAATCTCCATCGGCTTTAATACTAAATTGTGGCGAAGTATTAGTATATTGGCTCAATTTCTCCAGCGTTTTATTATTATTTACTAATGTCAGACTATTTATAACGCCTCTGATTAAATCTTCATCTTTTTCATTAACACCATAATCATAATCTACTTCTATTAGATAATTTTTATTAACCAAATAATAAAGCGTCTCTGTATCATTGGTATGACTTAAAATTATTTTTTTGGCTGCTTGATTATTAATCAAAGTATTCTCCACTGTCGTAAAATTAATCACAGTTAATAATCCATTCTTAACAAAAGAATCCTTCAATGAATTGACAGCTGTTTCCAAAGAAATATTATAAGGATATTTAAACATCTTGACTATGACATAGCCACCCTCGTCATCGCTGGGATTATCTATATTTATTTCCGCTTCATGATTATAAGTAAACTCCCAATCAGCTGGTTTGGTGATACTAAAATAATCATTGGAAAAATTATTAGTATTTTCTAAATTTTTCTGGAATTTGCTAAAACTTTTCAAATCTTCCAAATAAGAATTTTGCTGACCACCTAGATTTTTATTGCTATTTATCCAAGTATTTATGGACGCTATATTTATCAGATAGCCTAAACTACTGACATAATCTGAATGAGAAGCATTGACCAAACCAATAACATTACCTTGGCTATCAATGGCCGCTCCACCGGAACTACCAAAAGAAAGCACGGCATCAGTCTTTATCCATTTTTTATTAAATTTTTCTTCTTTACCACTGATAATACCTCTGGTAATAGTAATAGTGCCACCACCAATACCTGGATAACCCATGACAATAGCTGTATCATTGACCTCTGTGTTGTCAACGGAGGCTAAATTTAGATATTTAAAATTATTTGTTTGTGTACTGAGTCCAGTGATTGGTTCTATTTTCAACAAGGCTAAATCTTGATCTTTATCTTTGGCCAACAATTTGGCTGCATAATGACAATCTGGTGCTTGATCAATACTACTAGACAAACAAATCTGATAAACAGATTTGTATTCACCCTCATTGAATTCATCTTCTAGTGTCACTACGTGATGATTAGTCAAAATCACACCATCGCTAGAAATGATAATGCCCGAACCAGAGGCATATTGGTATAAATTCTCACCATCAAAAGAAGAAAATGAATTAATCAAAACCACTGCCTTATAGGCATTTTCATCTGGTAAATCACTAGGATCTGTGATGTACTCCTCTGCTTGTGCCAAGTGAGCCACAAAAGCAACAAATAAAAAAAATGCGGTTGTGGTGACAACTCTCAGAGACCAATTAATGTTGTTCATACTTTTTAAAATTAATATTTTATATAATTATATAATAACATTTCAGCTAAAATTAAACAATCTATTTACCAATTTTGTATAATATATTAGTCAAATTTAATTCATACCACTGCTTATTTTTAACAATATTTTGTTTGGCTAGAATCCATTTGTCCCAAATTACTTCTTTGTCATCATCAGGATTTACTGTCATAAAATACTTTTCTCTATTTTTCTCTACATAAGATAAGACATCTGACGATAATATCCTAGATTCACTGAGATTAATGCGAGAGTGCTCATTTTTGGCTAAGGCTATATTGGATCTCAAAATAATTTGCTCCACCGGTAAAATATTAATCACTCCATACATCCATAAAAATAAAAACAAAACAAATTTGATAATATTTAACCTAGACTGTGTAGCTATGGTAATAATCAAATAAATAAAAAGTATAGCGCAATAAAGTACCACATAGCTGGCAAAAAACTTTTCATAACTCAAGCCATAAAAACCCACATAGAGAAACATACGATGCCCAGCTGAGACTAGCAGTAGCAGTGAAGCTATGGTAAAAAATGTCAAAATGCCCTGCACCAAGCGATTAGTTTTTTTGTAGCTAAAAAATAATACAATAATATTTATAATTGATAATAAAATCAATTGCCAAAAACCACTCTTGACCAATATTTCAACTGCTTTGAAATCATTGGGTAAAGTATTAGACCACAACCTTTGCAATTGTAGCCATAAAAATAATAAATAAAGCAATAAAGTGCCACCAATGACTATGCCAGAAACTATAGAATCTATTTTTTTGCCAGAGGCTTCATTGTCTTTAATTTTTATTGGCTCTTGCCAAGCCAAAAATATAGCATACAAAAACAGTGATAATATATAGAAAAATATTATTTTCATCAACAAAGTGCTGGAAACTACACTAGTTGACCACTGATAAACATGACCCAATCTTTTAGAAAATTCTGGATCAGCTGAGGACAATAAAGGAATTATTATAGCTATGGCCAGCAGAATAAAGGCGGCTAAGCCCAAAATTATTTTCTTCAAAATATCAGCTGGCCGATTACTAATTTTTAGCATCTGGTCATGCGCTTGGGCTGATTTTCTGAGCTTGGTAAATGGAGCAAAAAGTCTAAAAAATAAAGTAAATAATAATCGGATGTCCCAATATTTCTTTTGGCTATCTGGGAGTAAAGAATAATTGATAAAAATAGTAGCCAAGACTGGCAAAATAAGCATATCAAAAGTTTTGATAAATGGATTATCATAAATAGCAAAACTCATCACAATAAATACTAGAGGTATGAGCCAAGTCAAATTATTTTTGGCCAATAATCTTTTTTCTAGCAGGACGCTATTTAAAAATAGCAATACTAAACTCAAGAAAATAAAAGTATTGATGCCCAGAGCTTGGATATCCTTATGCCAAAAATTCCACAAAAAAATTACCCAAAATAAAGATATCAGTAAAGAATGGATAATCCATCGTGGTCGTTGTTTAAATATTTCTGTGATTTTTGACATGACTCTATGTTAGGTTATTTACAAAGCTATAGAATGGTGAGCTATTTTTCTTTACAATACTCCTTCTCGCCGAAAATAACGAGTCGAGGTTAGCACAACACATGCTCCAGAAGTTAATCATCGTCCTCTTTATCTCGCTTACGTAGATTTTTCAACACTATAAAAAAAGCTAATGGCAATGTAATAAAATTATAGATCCTTAATAATATTTTCTTAAATATTCTGCTAATCTTATCAACTTTCATATTATTAATGTTGCCATCTGAGCCACCTATATATTCTTTAGCTTCTTTTTCCCACCATACAAGCCAGTTTTGAATATCTTCTATATCACCATATTCATCCGGACGCCACTTTTCCTCATACAAAACACAAGCTAGCTCGCCAAATCCTATAATTTCTTTTATGAAATTTATACCCTCATCAGAAATATATGCTTCATGATCATTCACTTCTCCTAAATAATATTGAAAATTTTTAGGCGATTTTAAATCATCTACTGTATAAAATAATTTTCTCCTTGAAGCATAAACAGGCACAATCAATGGCTTTCCCTTATACTTTTTTATAATTTCTGACGTTACTTTTAATTTCATAATTATTGTCCTATTGCATTAAGTATTTTATTCAATTTCCCCGCCTGGTAATTCTATTTTTTCTCTATTTCTGAATTGCTGTTCCAAGGTTGGAGTTGCTTCTAAATTTTCATAACCCATATCATAAAATTTAATTAGTGTTGATACTAGCTCACAAAGAAATATCTAAATATACTATTTCTTAGTTATTTTTGTTTCTTCCTTATAAATTGGTGCTCCATTTTCCTTGTAAACTGGCAATGTAAATTGAAAAACTGAGCCTTTGCCACTACCTTCACTTTCAGCCCAGACTTGGCCATCATGCTCTTTGATAATCTTTTGGGCAATGAAAAGTCCTAGACCTGATCCACCAGTATGAATCTGAGCTACACCAGAACCTCTAACAAATTTTCTAAACAAAGTTTTTACCTCTTCTTTCTTGATACCAATACCGGTGTCTGTCACTTTGAAGTTTAATTCATCATTATCAGCTTCTACTGTTACAACAATAGAGCCCTCTGGAGTATATTTAATAGCATTATCTACTAGATTAAGCACTACTTCTCTGAGTTTATCAGCGTCAGCCATAATAAGTGGTGGAACTGTTTTCTTTTTTTTGTATTCCAAACTTACTTTTTTTTGTTTAGCTTGATTGATAAGCTCTATTATGACACTATCTATCAATTCATTTATTTGAATTGGTTTTTTCTCTAGCTTCAACCGACCAGATTCGATACGACTGACATTTAAGAAAATATTAATGAGCCTAGCCAAGCGAGCGGCACTTTCAAAAAGGTTTTTTATTACATCATTAATATTTTTTGGTAATGGCCCAAAATCTCCATCAATCATCATAGATAAATAACCTTTGATAGCTGAAATTGGTGTACGCAATTGATGAGAAGCAATGGACAAAAATTCTGATTTAGCTTTATCCAATTCTCTCAGTCTGGTATTAGCATCTTGTAAATCAGCATTGGCCTCCTGGAGAGTATTATAAAGTTTTAGATTACGAGATACTAAGCCAACTTGATTGGTCAAAGCTGTCATAATCTCAATATCCAATGAAGAAATTTTATCTCTTTTAATTGGCAAATAATATTGGATAAGCCCAATGATTCTAGCTTCAGAAAATACTGGCACACCGACTATAGTCTTTATGCCCAATATTTCTTGAATTTTGTCTATTTCTGCTTTACCCACTGGTGGAGCTAAAAAGTCTGATAGCTTATCAGAAAAATTTATTTTACCAGTTAAAAAAGTCTGAGCGCTCAAATTATAATTTTCTTCCAACTTGGTCTGATAATCTCTCGGCTCTTTGGAGAGAATATGAAAAGCTTGCCTAGTGTGATCGTTATTAGTAATTGCCCCTACTTTTAAATATTTATTCTCTCTATCTACAAAACTTAGCATACCACCCACATAACCGAGCTCTGTAGCTATGCTGTCGGCAATCATTTGATTGATTTTTTTCAAGTCCAAAGTACGACTGATCATATTGGTCACCACTTGGATAGTGGTCAAAAATTTATTTCTAGCCTGCAAAGCAACATTGACCTCTTTGAGACTCTTGGTTTTTTCATCTACTTTTTGCTGGAGCTCTTTATTGAAGGCTTCTACTTCTTCATAAAGCTTGGATTTTTCAATAGCGGTAGCGACTTGAGGAACAAAAACTTCCAAAAAATTGATATCATCCTGCCCGTAGAGATCACCTGACTGCTTAGCATCAAATAATATAATAGCTGTAATATTATCATTTTCTACTATTGGCACAATCATTTCTGCTTTATGAGCTTCTGCTTCTTTGATAAAATAATCCGCTGTTTGATATTGCTCAGATTTTTCATCTAGATTACCTAAATCTCTGATTACTTCGTCAATAATCAAAATTTTTCTATTTTTTTCTAGATAAGTAACAAAATCTTTTGACAAAGAAAACTTCTGCTTTTCTTGATCTGAACTAACAAAAAGATAAAACTCTTGTTTATCGTTTGGTACGAAGAATGCTACCTGTTTTATCTTTAATTTATCGGCCAGCAAAGAGCTGGCACCAGCTAATAATTTATACAAATCAATTTCTCTAGCCACTACATTACCAACTTCTCTAAACACTTCTTGATAGTCAATCTTTCCTCTATAAAAAACTTTGTCTGTAACTTTGGCCCAAGTGCGTTTTACTGGGTCAAGAAATACTACTACTATAAATGAAGTAACAATATATGTAATTATTTTACTAGTTTGAGTATTACCGCCGATAGCATTACCAATGACTAAGACTGACAAAGCAAAAAAACTAGCTACTGTACCAACTAATATAGCGTATAAAATACTACGGGTTAAAATAAGTCTTATATTCATAAAACGATATTTTGCCATAGCATATGTAACTAAAATTAAATATAATATAACGAAGTAATTACCAGTTGGGTATATACCAAAAAATTGCGGGAAAAAGACCGTTACGCCACCCCCTACGCCAAAAAGACCTGATAATAAAACATATTTTATTTGTTGTTTTTTTAAAAATTTATATTCTCTAAGAGCTAAAATTAATTTATGAAAACTAAATATAAAATATAAAGCAAAATATACAAAATACGGATAGTACAAAATACCAGGCTCTACCCAATATTTAAAATTAAAAGCCGGCGGGACACCTTTTACAAATAAACTTGTGAATAAATTAAAACATAAAAAAAATAAAGCCAAAATGTAACCAAAATTCAATAATTTTTTACCATTTTTTAATTTATTTAATAAAATTAAAACAAAATTATAATAAAAAATAGGTATTAATATAGCACCAACATTTAAAAATTTATTCCAAAATAAAGCTTGAGATTCATCTTTAGACAACAATTCTAAAAAAAGACCTAATTGCCAAACAAAAACACCAAAGCATACAAGGCTCCAGAACCTATTTTCTAAAGACTTATTATTACGATAAATAACAAAAACACCAAAAATTAAAGAGACTGATGCTGTAATTAATGTAGATATCGTGAAACTATTCATAAAAGTTATTTACTATCTCTAAATTTTTTAAAAACAAAATCGATTACTTTATCTGCTGAAGGAGGACAACCCATTAAAAATTCAATATTATTTTCTTCGGCAAACCATTTCGTACATATACCTATACAGACATTTATATCATTTTTAAAATATTCCATATTTTCACATCGGCCGATAATAATATTTATTCTTTTCTTAGAAAAAATAGCATAATAATAAAATTTTAAACCAAAAATAAAATCTTTCTTTAATTTTTTCTTCATATCTCTCATTACTTCATGGCATAATGAACAACTAGTTGTCGGCCAAAAATATAATTGCCTACCAAGTTTCATATAAGTATCAGGTTTCTTAAAATCTTTAATTTCTTTCTGATATTTGTCTATTATATCTCTTGACGCATAATTACCAACACCTAACTCTTGAGCTTTTTTTATATGTGTTACATCATTAAAATTAAAACCCATCATATGTGCTAAAAAAGAATCTAATTCCACTAAATCATCACCAACACATATAAAATTTGAATCTATATTTGTACCTTCATGTGGTCCATTTCCTTCCATAGAAGTTATACCATCAACAATATTAATGCTTGGTTTTATAAAAACTCCTAAATAGCCCAATAATTCATTAAGAAAAAATTTATGAAATAATTTCCTACTATGCCCATCAATCAACCCCATTAAATTCTTTATGGAAAGGCTAACTTGTGTTTCCATGTGAGTTTTAGCTTTTGGAACATTTATAATATAGTCAACTTTATCTAATATTTTCGGTATAAATATAGTAAATTCATTAATGCGTTCAGTTTTATGTTCCTCCTCTTCCAAATTCAAAAACTTAACTTTATTATATTTTTTTAAAATATCATAACCTCCCATCTCTATCATTTTTTCGAATGGAAATTTCTTTTTATCAAGTGACAGTAAAGCATAGTGCCCAATAATAATTTCGCAATCTTTACTTACGAGATTCTTAACTATTGCTTCTAATACATCTAGAGATGTGTTCTCTCCTAGTAATATAGGAGGCCTGCCAGAAAAATTAGGTTTTATAAAAACTTTAGACCCATGCCTTAAATTCATCAAATTTAAGGATGTGTCCACTATCTCTTGAATTTTATTATTTGCATTTTTATAATATTTTATCATTTGATTTATAATTCTGATTTGATAATTTAGCTATTTTATTCATTAATATACTAGTTTCATACTCAAATGAATCTGTGATAACTCTATACGGTTCACCGAATACTAGATTAATCTTTTTTATTTTTGGTATTTTTTTTTGAGGTGGCCAAGCTTCGAATGCGCCTAATATGCCTATAGGTACTATTGGCACTTTATATTTATAAGCAAATTTTACAGCCCCATTATACCCTTTTTGTAACTTACCAGATCTCGATCTCGTCCCCTCCGGGAATAGACATAGGGTATCATGCCTATTTAAAATATTATCTACTCCTATATAAGTTTTACTTTTATCTTCTGCATTTCTATCGACTCTAATTTGACCAGTAAATTTTACCAAAGGATACCATATTTTACTCTTAAAAAAAACTTCTGCAGCTAAAAAATAAACTTTTTTTGACAATACACTTGCTAAAAGTAAAAAATCTAAATAACTAGTATGGTTGGCACACAAAATAACCGATTTTTTTGTGGGAATATTATTAATACCTTTAATCTCCCCAAGCCAAAAAAATTTTATAATAGGCGCAAATAAAATTTTTATTAAACTATAAAACATTTTATCTATTCAAATATTTTTTTAATTTTTAAAATTTCAAAAAAATCATTAGCTTCTCTATCCTGTGATAATTCTTCTAATCTACAAATCTTAGAGCCATCTTTACTCATTATATTATCCACTATTTCCTGTGCCTCAAATAATATATTATTTTCCTTTAAAGACTGCTTAGCTGATTTACTCAATTTAAGAGTTATTAATTTTTTTATATCACCTTTAATCAACAACAGCGCAGCAGCTCTCCCAACTCTTTTATCTAAAACTATAGTGTGTTTTAAAATATCTTTATCTTTGTCTAATAACTGAAAAAGGGCTTTTATGCCATGATCTTTGGACTTAAAAATTTCCTTATCATCCTTAATAACTATTAGGCTGTAGCCTTCCAATAAATTTTTTTCTAATTTTTTAAATGCATCCATTTTAAAATAAATTTACTTATAGGTATAACTAATAAAAATTGTAATATGATCCCTAAAAAACCGACTTTTATAATACTAAAAATGTGGCCAAAAAAGCTAATCCCATTGAAAACTAACCCTCCGAGACCAGAAAATATTCTACCAATAATCATTGCCAATAACAATGATATTATCATATTAAATTTTAGTTTCTCTCTAAAAATACCCACAAAGAATCCATAAGCTGTTACTTCTAAAATTATTCTTGGTAAAATTGGTAAAATTGGCATACCAGACTGAAAATAACTCATTATAGGGACCAAAATACCCGTCAATAAACCTACCCTCCACCCAAAAGATAAGGCTGCTATTAAAATAAAAAAATGCATAGGTAAAAAAACTGGACCTGCTAAACCAAATTGGTGAGTAACCCAAATAGTTGCTAAAGATAGTGAAGAGAATAAAAATGAGAATAAAATTACTTTCATATTAGAAAGTTTATATTCGACATTATCTATATGTAAATCTTTTATATTTTCCATAATAAAATTTATTAATTATATTTCTTTAATATTTTATACCTCTTTAATTTTAGTGTTGGTGTTAAAAATCCATTTTCCTGACTAAATTCTTCAGATAATAATTTAAAATTATTAATTTGTTCCACCTTAGCATGTTCTTTTAATCTTTGATTAATTTTATCCTTATAAAAATCAATTATTTTAAGGTCCTCTAAATTAAACTTTATACTATGTGCAATACACCATTCTTTTAATTGTTCAAAATTTGGTACTATTAGAGCTGAAATATGTTTTTGATTATCACCATAAACCATACTTTGGCTAATATATCTGCTTTCATTTAATATATTTTCTATGGCCTCAGGAAAAATATTTTTACCAGTGGAAAGTACTATGACATCCTTGGCTCTACCTATAATAGATATAAAACCATCTCTATCTATAAAACCTAGATCTCCAGTATGTAGCCAATTATTATCATCTATAAGCTCTTTGGTTAAATTATCAGCCTTATAATAACCTTTCATCACATTGGTACCACGAACTAGTATTTCTTTATTTGCTCCAATAGTTACTTCATTACAATCTAAAGCGTGCCCGACAGTACCTGGTCTAGAATTATTAGGCCTATTAACAGCTATAATTGGTGAGGCCTCACTCATACCATAGCCTTCTATTATTTTAATACCTAGATTTTCAAAAAATTTCAGCATTTTTAGATCCAAAGATGCTCCTCCTGATATTGCCATGCGAAGCCTACCTCCTAAAACTGCTCTAATTTTTTTAAGTACAATAATATCCAAGGTTATCCAAAGAATATATTTAAAAAATCCTAAACTTTGTTTTTTCTTTAAAACAGATAGCTGCAAACCCTTAAAAAATATTTTTCTCCTAAAATCACTAGCCGTATCTACCTTGTCAAAAACTCTACCATAAATTTTTTCAAAAATACGTGGCACACTATTTATCATTGTGGGTCTAGCTTTTTTAATATCATCTATAATACTCTCTTTGCTACGAGCAAAATATATACTAGAACCGCTAAAAATAGGCGCGTAATAGCCAGCTGTTCTCTCAAAAGCATGAGATAACGGGAGAAAAGAAAAAAATCTATCTCTATAATCAATATCTACATTACGTTTAGCTGCTTCTACATCAAATATAATATTTTTATGAGTCAGCATAACTCCTTTTGGATCTCCAGTAGTCCCAGAGGTATAGACAATAGTATGGACATCGTCTCCAGAAATATCATGAGGCAACATAGATAATTTTTTATCTTCATCTAGTATTGGCCAAGCTTGCAAATTTTGGCCGACTAAATCTTGGCTACCTCCTACTACCATAATCATAGATAAATTAAATTCTTCTATGATCGCTCTGTGCTTATCAAAATATTCCCGATGAATAAGCAAATATTTACTGTCTGAATGCCTTATAACTTTTTTGATATACTCACTATTATAGGTAGTATGAATTGGTACTACTACTATTCCTAATGTAGCGGCGGCTAAATCACTAATAATCCACTCTGGAGAATTTGGCAACATCAGAGCTAATTTTTCTCCTTTAAGCCAACCAAAATTATGCCATTTATCCGCTAGACGCCTACGATAGGCATTAAGGTTGTTATAACTTATTTTTTTATAATGATCATCTGACAAGTAAGCCAAGGCTGTGTGAGAGCCAAATTCTTTGACGATACTTTTATACTTTTCTACAATGGTCATATTTATATTAATTTTACCATAATGGCTAGTGGTAAACAACCAAAAATTCGAATACCCTCCAACTAAGTATTAAACTTCTTTTTCAAAAATTCTTGATAAGCACTATCATCTTGCATTATCTCCTGTATCTGATCCCTTATCCAATCTGCTTTGTTGACATTTTTGTTATCTGCTTTCCAATTTAAATAATCAGCAATTTTACCAGATATGCGCAAAGTATATTTGATATTAAACAGATTTCTAATACTACCATTATCGATAATCTTCAAAAAGGCCAAAACCTTTTCTTTTAAATTGGCCTCATCATATAATTCAATATGAATTTTTTGCGCTAGTTTACTATCAGACTCCAAATCTTTAAGTGATGGATCCAATTTAGCTCCTTGGGGTAAAAGACATAAAACCTCTTTGTTCTGAGCCAAAACTAAGGCTATCAAATAGCTAGCTTTAGTGTCCAAACTCTCCCCCTGAAAAACAAAAGCATCAACCTTGTCCAAAAATCTGCCATCTAAGCCCCCTGAGGCAGTTGAACCTAAATTGCTAAGCACTTCTGCTCCAGCTTTTTTAAGATAAAGCACAATGTCTTTAGCCTTTTGATTGTTCAAATATTGATTACTATAAAAATAAATTTTCATACATTTAATTTAAAAATTCACCAATAATATTTTGCGTCATGATATTTTCCAAACTTTTTTCTTTGAAGTCTTCGCCTAAAGCCCACATAGCCTTTATAATAGCTGTATTTTTTGTACAATTTGATAAATTAATTGCTCCTTTGACTGGAGAAGTTAAGTGATAATTATATAAAAATACTGGCAGTTTCCATTTAATGATTTGATCCTGTTTAGATTTTTCTAAAGTTTGATAAGGATTTATTTTAATAAAAATACCATGATAAGCAGACAAAACTTTTTTATCAAAAAACCATGGCAAACCTGGAATATCTTCTATAATTAAAATATTAGCTAATTTATTGGTATATATTTTACTAGCTTGCTTATTATAATTTAGACCAGATTTTACATTTATACCAAAGTCTACCTTGCCCCAATAATTATTATCAATGCTAGAAAAAACATTTATATCATTAGCCAAATCAGCCACAGCTCTAGTAGCTGGTATCAAACGGGTGCCAAATATAATAGCTGGAGCTGGTAAGGGTTGCTGAGCTATTTGAATAGCGTTTATCAAATTAGCTCGCAAACTCAGACCACCATATTTATTTTTTAAACCACTGAGTACTTCTTTTTTATCAATAAAACTAGTGCCGCTGACTTGAGAAGCTGTAGTAACTATAGTTTTTTTAAAATTTTGTAAAGCAAAACTCAATGCCAAAGAAATATTGACCAACTGATCTATTTTGGAAACTACTACAAAACCATCTGCTTCACTATCTTTTTCAGAAATTTTTTCTACTATTTTCTGCCATATTGCTGGCTCTAACAAATCATCTTCCCCACTGACAAAAATTGGCTCAATATTTGCCAAGATATTTAACTCTGGCATTTGAGCCAGCCAATCATTAATATCTGCTTCTGATTGCACTGCTAAAATACGACCATGATCATTTAAAATACAGGTACCACCAGCTAAAATCAAAAATATCTTTTTATTTTGCTTACTCATAAATTATTTTTCTTTGTTGTGGAATATAAGATAAAAAACATATATATTCATAAAAGCAGTAAATATTGGACCAAACCAAATATAGTTAAAGTTTCCAAAATAACAAAGTATTAAATCAAAATAAACACCAAAAACCAGACCTACTATAATAGTAATTAATAAAATTTTTATTCTCCTCTTTAGCCAGCTTTCCAAATTATATAATCTGCTTACTAAAAAACATATAGCTGAGATAACTAATGATAGAAAAAATAAACTATAAACTACATAAAAAGGTTTATAATAATCAATTAACCAATTAGATAAATTTAGTCCCCTCTCAAAAAAAATTATATGCCACTTAGAATATATAAATACTAAAATAATTGCTGAAAAAATTAGAACTAATACGTTATTATACAACTTTAAATTCTTTATCTTGTAAGGGAAATATAATGAGAAATAAAACAAGGAGACAGCTATACCAACTGCAGCGAGATATGATGTTCTATAAGATATTTCCGCTAAGGCGTTGTTAGAAAAAATATTAGCTAGTAGTAGAGCAAACGCCCACAAAAAATTAAAAAAAGTCAGTAGAGAAAAATAAAGGTTTATTTTATTGTGCTTTACTCCGCGAGAAAAAACCAAAATGCTCATTGTCAAATTAATCAGCCCAGCCAGCAATAAAGTAAAGTTTTGTAAGCCTAGTGTTGTGATTGTCATATGTTTATTTATTGTTTATTTTGCCTTTTAAAAAAATTAGATAAAAGGCTATAAAATTTATAACCAAAGTAAATAAAGGACCAAAGTGGTTATAATCAAGATTATGGAAATACATTAAAAACAAATTGGAATAACTGCCCATGACCGTACCAATAATCACCGCTAATAATACTAAGCATAGTTGCTGTTTAAAAGCTGCTTCAGCTTTTTTTAATTTTAAAAATAATATTACTATGCCAGCCAACATTAAAATAATAAGTATAAAAGTATAAATGGAATAAGATATAAATTCATAATAAATTATAACTTTAGGACCTAGAGAAACTTTCCAAACAAAAATTTGATAGAAAAAAATACAAAATATACTATAAAATAATATCGACAAGTTAATAAACAATTTATAAATTTTTGGTATTTCAAGCAATTTATAAGGAAAATGTATTATAAAATAAAACAAAATGACCACTATCATCAAGGCTACTGGATATACCAAACTAGCCATAAATCTAGTAAGCTCATAATTAATTCCTAAATTTATTACAATAAGATTAAGTGCCCATAAAAAATTAAAAAAAGTCAAAAGAGAAAAATAAAAATTTATTTTATTATGCTTGACACCTCGGGAGAAAACCAAAATACTCATTGTTAAATTGATAAGTCCCGCTAATAAAAGTAAAATGTTTTGAACACTCATAATTTTATGATTATTTACCTGCTAAATCCTGCTGATACAATAGCAAACTGCCGACAGCAATATCTAAATACTTATTTAATTCTTTGAGAAACTGCAATTCTTGAATGGACAAGAGTTCACCATCATTATCAATCATCAAAATACCCAAGAGCTGTTTATTATAAAAAATCGGTAAAGCTATATCTACATGCATAGTCTCCATCTCAGTAATCAACATCTTGTCTACAAAAAAATACTCTATCTCCGCTCGATTGGCTATTGTCTTCTTTTGAGCCAAATATTTAATAAGCTCGCTATCCGCTTTATTAAGTAGCCTCTCCCCCATAGGAAAAACCTGGTAGAATGTATCTAAATCTTTTTTCTTGGAAAGATAAATAAATAATTCTTTATAGCCAATTACCTTATTTATTTCTTTGGATAATCTGGACAGCAAAATATCCAAATCACGACTAGAGCGCAGTATCTCTGCGATTTTATCACTAGATACTCTGATATCATGCTCAGGAGTGATAAATAGAGCTAATAAAAATTTATGAACTGCATTGAATATAAATGGTGCGCTAAGACCAAATAGTAAAAGTAAAAATATTACATTTTGTATATTATTAAAATCTACTTTTATCAAATCGTGTAATAAAAAATAAAAAATATAATAAATGAAACCGGTAATAAATAATTTGAACAAATTGATAAGAGTTTGATAAAAAGAAATACGCAAATCAAAAAATCTATGTCTAAACAAAGCATAAGTCAGTATTACTGTGAAAAATATAGTACTATTTACTCCTAGATAATAAAAATTATGTTTAGATAAAATTGGTAATAAAATATTAAATAATAAGCCGCTAATAGACACCAAAGCTGTAGCTACAAAAATATAAGCGATTTGCCGACGCACAATCGGTCCAGCGGTCCTTCTATTTTTGGCCAAAATATACAAACCATAAGCCATCAACAAGACAAAATAAGCAGCAAAAAACCAATAAACTGGCCCCGCTATATAATAAAGTCTACTATCTCTGACTATGACCTCTGCTAAATTGTAAGGTGTAAATACAAAGCCTGACATAATAATAGCTGGCAAATACCATAAAAACTTGCGCCAATTCCCTACATGTTGCCATTTCCCAAATAAAGAAAAAACCAACTTAACAAAAGCTGGCGCTAAATACAAAGCTGGCAAAAGGCCGGCTTGGACAGCTAAAAGTAAAATGCTTTTATCTTGATGAATAAAGTAAAAAATATTCAATAATTCCGTACTCTGCCACAGCACCAATAATAATAGCATCCAAAAAAATGGCCACGATCTTTGTCTATCCTTATGAAAAAAGACAAAAACCAGTAAACAAAGATTTACTATATATACAAAAAATAAAATTAGGCTTGATAAATCCATAAATAATTACTAGCGGCCGTCAAAAACTCTAAGCCGTCTATAGATAATATACTTATAATGGCACTTTTTGTCAAGGAAAACAAGATTAACACTAACAACACCTCATTGTTTGCATAAATGACCAGACTTATTATCTGTGTCGTCCTGCCCTGTCTAGCTTTAGCGAAGTGGGGTAAATAAAAAAAGAAAGGGCTTGATAAATCCCTTTCTTTTAATTAAAATTTTATTTTATTCATCACTATACCAGCGGCTACAGCAGCATTAAGTGATTCAGCCTTACCAGACTTCATAATCTTAAAACGCTTATCAGCCAACTCAATTAATTTTCTATCTACTCCCTTGGCTTCATTGCCAATCACTAGAGCGATATTAGCCCGCCTATCTATATCAGATTCATCACCCATCAAATCAGTCACTACAATCTGATAGCCTTCTTCTTTGAGGTCATTGATTAATGATTTTAAATTAACATCGGCATTTAAACTAACATTGAAAATAGAACCCATACTAGCTGCTACTACTTTGGGATTATAAATTTCTACACAATTATTGCCCAAAAATACATGATTGAAACCAAACCAATCAGCCGTGCGAATAATAGTACCCATGTTGCCTGGATCGGAAATACCATCTAAAAGCAAAACGTTTTTTGATTTAAAAATAAATTTTTTGGCCTGAGGCATATTAAACAGTGCTACCATACCAAGAGGATTCACTTGATTGGATATTTTGCCCAAATCTTTTTCGGAAAGACGATAGATGTTTTTAAAAACCATCCGATCTTCATTTTCTTTATAAAAATTATCCGTCACATAAACAGAATCCAATAAAGGATTGGAAAATTCTTCCCAAATTACTTTGGGGTTTTCAAACAAAAATTTTTGGTGTTCATCACGATATTTTTTCTTTTTTAACTTGAGCAAAAATTCTATTTGTTTTTTGTTGACTTGCATATCATTTAAAGCGATAAATATTCAAATTAGTATACCTATATTATAGCATAAAAAACTTTAGGGCCCGCGTTTGTGCAACGCGGGCCCCCAGAACTCCTATAGGAGGATTCGAACCTCCACGGCTCCTGAGAAGAAATCCAGGGGCTCTGTCCAGTTGAGCTATATAGGGTTCTGTAGAGAAGAACAGTGGTGGGGTTAAGGAGATTTGAACTCCTAACATTCAGATTTTGAGTCTGATGCTCTGCCAATTGAGCTATAACCCCACCAAATTGTGTGGTACGCCGTGAGGGACTTGAACCCTCAACCTCTAGCTTGTAAGCCTAGTGCTCTAACCAATTGAGCTAACGGCGCACCAAATCGAAAGATTATCTTACCACGACTCGAACAACTTGTCAAGTCGTGGGCTGATCAGGTGCCCGGTCGTTGATGACCGAGACGATGCAGCGACGAGGCGGCAAATCATCTACCGAACCACCGATCCAAACAGCACAGATACCATCCTGATGAGTTGCCTCAGCCACCGGCGTCCGGTTGACCTCGATCGAGGTGATCTTGTGGGTGCTGTCATGGAAGCCCAAAGCTCCCATATCGCTAGCCTCGCGATGGAAGGAAACGGTCATCCCCTCCCTGAGAACCGTGTCGTTCGGTGCCAGCTTGATAGCCACGCAGCGCAGTCGAGGGAACACACGGGTGGTCTCACCGATAATTTTGTCGGCCTGCATTGAATTGCCTCCTGCTAAATGCACTGTTTCCTAGCAAACGCCCCAATTTTGGAACGTAATATAAAAATTATCGTAAAAAATACAATTTGTCAATACAAAGCCTCGTAAATAATCAATATAGTATAATATTTAGAATAAAAAAATTCAGGGGGCTACAGACACACGATTGTAAACAATCGCTTATGTGCTGTAGACCCCCTGGTCCGAAACTGTAATGAACACATGTCTAGATGTAAGCTCCTTCCTTCTGAGCGTAGAAGTCCCTCGTGGCCGAGAAGTGACTGCAATCGAGCATGAGCTTGGTCATCTCGGGCCTGAACATCGGTGGCAGACAAATCTGCCTGTTCACGATCTCGCCCCGGCCATCGACGAGGGCGGCGACCACCTGAGCAGTCACCGGAGACATCATCAAGCCGTGGCCAGAGAATCCGACCGCATGGATCAGGTTGGACACTTGCGTATCCACATCGATGATTGGCTGATGATCCGGCGTCTGGCCGTAGTACCCGGCAGTTGCCCGAGCCCGACCAGTGTTGGCCAACAACTCCGAGAAGTCGTTGACGTTGAGACGGAACTCCAGCCAGTAGTCTCGGTCGCCACTTGCCGAATCGGGATGGAAACCAGCACCGATCCTGTCCTGGTCTTCGTCGCTGAACTGCGGTTCAGGTTCAGCTTCGTGAGCCCAACCGTACATCAACTCGTTGTGATGCGGCCGACAGTAGGATCCTCTGTCCGGACCCATCCCGAAGATGGTGAAGGGTAGTTTCTTCCAACTATCGTCCGAAAACACGGACGAGTGCGGCTGTACCCAGTACAAATACCGCTTAAAGGGTGTGATGGGCAGTTCCATGCCGCCCAGCAACTTGCTCAGCCGTGGCGCCCACGCATTGGTCGCGTTGACAATCCACTTGGCCGAGAAGTCACCACTTGTGGTGTGCAGAGTAGTGATCGTGCCGTCTTTGGCACGAGTAGCGCCGATCACCTCGGTGTTCGTGAAGACCTGGGCACCGTAGTGCCGCTGGGCCATCTCGAATCCCCTGAGGTAGATGAGGTCGTGGTTGAGGAAACCGTCGGTGGGGCAGAAGGTCGCGCCGATCAAAAGTTCAGGGTTGATGTGCGGGTAGCGGGCGTGGACAGTAGAGGGATCGAGAATCTCAACCGGCAAACCAAGCTTCTGTTGCATGTGAGCAGCTTTCAGTGCCTCGAGCCATGCCTTGGCAGAAGCCTTGCTCTTGGCAGAATCTTCGATCTGACCAGGATCCTCATAGAGGAACAGGTAGCCGTTTTGCTCAAACAGCCACTCATTCTGCTCCTCTTCGGGAACACCCAAGATCGAGTAGAAGTTCTCGAAGAACCACTCGGCATACACCATGCCGAGGACGTTACGAGGATCGCCGAACTGAGCGCGGATACAAGCCGCGGAACGACTGCTGGATCCGTTACCAAGTGCACCCTTTTCCAGGGTGATGACTTGGTAGCCACGCTTGGCGAGCTCAAAGGTGATAAGAGCACCGTTGGCGCCCCCACCAATGACGATAACGTCTGCCTGAGCAGACATGCTAGGGTTGTCCTGACGGGTAATCATCTGCAGCTCCATTCTGGATGCACCAAGCATCCTAGTTTGTTTTGGTGAAGCGTGTGAAGCCGATGGACTAGGATATGGCGAAACGTGCACATCCTCCTTTCCTAGGTTGAAGGGACGGTTTAGAGACAAGCATAAAGCCTGTCACCTTTTGCTCATAGAGCAAAACACTTAGACATATTAAACTGTCAAAAAAACACATAGTAACAATAAGAGTATAATTAATAGACGGCGTAGTGTCAAGCGACGGCTTATATAAATGAAATAATACTTACTAAAAAATAATAATCTAAAAATCACTCCCCTATTTAGAGAAATGATATTTTAAATTATTTGAAACAGCTTAAAATAAATTATATAGTAATCAAATTCTAATTTTCCAATTACTGTGCACTACCCATTTAACGCTAGTTAATTCTCTCAAACCAATTGGTCCTCGAGCGTGTAATTTTTGAGTAGAAATACCCACTTCTGCCCCCAGACCAAATTGAAAGCCGTCAGTATAGCGAGTGGAAGTATTTACATACACAGCGGCGGCATCAATTGTTTTCAAAAATTGTTCTCCAATTTTTTTATTTTTTGTTAAAATTGCTTCTGAATGTCCGGAAGTATGATTTTGAATAAACTCAAAAGCTTCTGTAAAATTTTTTACAGTTTTTATTGACATTTCCAATCCAAGAAATTCTTTACCAAAATCTTTTTCTATGGCTTTTTTCAATAAGTCCTTTGGATAACACTTCTCTAAAACTTTATGACTGAGCATATCAGCTCTGATAATTACTTTGTATTTTTTCAGTCGCTGGGCTACTACTGGTAAAAATTTTTGAGTGATAGCTTGATCTAACACCAAAGTATCTAAAGCATTGCAAACAGTGGGACGTTGAGTCTTAGCATTTTCAATAATTTTGGCAGACTTTATAATAGCAGCTGATTTTTCTACATATGTATGACAAACTCCAGCACCAGTTTCAATAACTGGTACACTAGCATTATCACGCACAAAATCAATTAATCTTCTACTGCCACGTGGTATTAAAACGTCAACATATTTATTTAAGCGAAGAAGCTCTATCACCAGAGACCTTTGCGAAGCATCTAGTAATTGGACAGTAAATTTTGAAAAACCATGTTTTGTCAAAGCGCCTTGAATTAAATTTACCAATACTTGGTTAGTAGAATTTGCTTCTTTCCCTCCTTTTAGAATAACAACATTACCAGCTTTTAAAGCCAAACTGGATATTTCTACTGTTACATTTGGTCTTGATTCATAAATCACCCCTAGTACTCCAATAGGTACTCTGACTCTAGAGATATTTAGGCCGTTGGCTTCTTTGCTAGTTTCTACTACTTCACCAACTGGGTCTGGCAACTGTGCTACAGCCAAAAGACTTCGTCTAATTTCTTTTAAACGCTCTTTATTTAGCATCAGACGATCAGTCATAGGATGCCTTTCACCTTGTCGCATTACATCTTGGCGATTGGCTTTTAGAATTTCCGCTTCTTTAATTTGAATTAACTTTGCCAATGTCTTCAATACGGCATTTTTATTTATATTTGAAGTCTGAGAAAATTGACGTGAAGCCAGTTGGGCTTGTTTTCCTATTTGTAATATTGATTTATTCATATTCTTTTGAAATTACTTTTGCCCTTTGATAGGCAGCATTTATAGCACCTTTCCAAATCTTTACAAACTGCGGACCCAATTTTTTTAGAGCTGCCTCTGTTGTGCCGTTTTTTGATGTTACTGCTTGTCTAAGGTCTTTAGATGATCGAATATCATTATCTAAAAGTTGTGCGGCACCATAAAAAGTCTGACTTACTAATTTATTTGCTTCTTCAGCTGTGAAGCCAAAATCACAAGCTTGTTGCTCCAATAATTCTGCTATATAGAAAAAATAAGCTGGACCACTACCACTGATGGCCGTCGTTTTATCAAGCATAGCTTCATTTTTTACTTGTAGTGAATCACCAATTACAGATAATAAATTTTCAATAGTTTTTTTATTTTTTTTGACAAATTCTTCTGGTGTGTACCAGACGCTAATACTTTCCCCTATTTTAGCTGCTAAGTTGGGCATAGTCCGGACAATATTTTTGTGTGACAAACGCTTAGCCAAAGCTTTGTATGTAACGCCAGCCATTATTGAAATTACTATCTGACCGGCTCTTAATTTAGCTTTTAAATCATTAGCTATCAGCTGATATTGTTGGGGTTTGACGGCCAAAAAAATTATTTCTGCTTTAGCCACTGCTTTGACTAAATCATTTTCCACTTTTATTCCAGTTTTTTTTAGCTTAGCCAAAGTCAAAGGATTATTATCAACTATAGTGAGTGTTTTTTTTGTAACATAGCCAGCGCTAAGTAAACGCTCCATAATAACGGTGCCCATGTTTCCACAACCAATAATTGTGATATTATATTTTCTCATGCTAAATGTAAATTATTTACGTGAATTACTTCTTTTTTTAATGATTGAGGAAAATCAAGCGCTTGAGTTAATTCATTGGAAGAATAGTTGACTATGCCATAGGCAACAATGTGCTCAAATTGATCTAACACCTCAACAATTTCTCTGGCGTCAAAAGATCCTTTAATCTTTTTTACTCCGACCATCAAAAGACTTTTATTTTGACGTAATGCTTGAGCCGCTCCATCATCTATAATAATACCAGCAGCCGCATTTTTGGCACATAGAATCCAGCGCTCTCTTTCAGACAGTTTATTTGGTCTAGCAATAAGATTAGTGCCTGTCTTTTTGCCTTCTATAATTGCCCCAATATTTTCTGGCTGCAAACCATTGGCAATCCAAGTGGGAATTCCAGCATTAGCTGCTAGCTGTGCGGCATTAACTTTTGAATACATCCCCCCAACACCATGGCTAGAACTAGAATTATCAGAAATAACAGAAAAAATTTCGTTTATATCCCTAACTTCATGAATTAATTTAGCTGCTTCTTTATTTTTTTCTGGGTTGGCTGTCATCACTCCGTCTTGATTGGTTAATAACAACAGTTTATCTGCATTTAAAGCAATAGCAGTAGCGGCGGCTAATACATCATTATCTCCAAAAGAAAGCTCTTGTATAGTTACCACATCATTCTCATTGATAATTGGAATAGCACCATTATCTAATAAGCCATTTAAAGTATGGAGGGCATTGTCATATCTAATTCTATCTGAAAAATCTTCTCTGGTTAATAGTGCTTGACCGACAAGTATTCCATGTTTTTGAAAAATTTTTTCATACTCATGCATCAGACGGGCCTGACCAACAGCAGCATAAATTTGACGTTGTGTAATTCTTTCTATACCATTTGATAATTTGAGCACTTCTCTGCCAGCTGCTACAGCTCCAGAAGTTACGAGTACTGGCTTATATCCTTTATTATGTAAACTGACTAACTGTTTAACCAATTCTAAAATAAGACTACGATTCAATTTATCACCATTGGCCGTGAGCATATTAGTACCCACTTTAATTATAATTATTTTTGATTCATTTTTCATATATATAGAGCATTATAACAAACATTTTTATATAAATAAAGAAAAAAATGCGGAATACTATCAGTATCCGCATACTTATTTACTATACTAGACACTAATTAAAATTTTATTTGAATAGCTCTTTGTCCATCTGGAGTATCCTGTACTTCTACTCCTAGAGCCGTTAATTTGTTTCTCAATCTATCAGCTGACGGCCAATCTTTATTATCTCTGGCTTTAATTCTTTCTTCTAAAATGACTACTGCCTCCCCAGTAATATCCAAAGCATTTTTTACTAAACCTTCCAAACGCAAACCCAAAACCTCATCCATCTTCAAAATAGTGGCTAGCTTGGCATTGTCTTTACAATCAGCTTCAATTACTTTCTGCACTACTGCCAAAGCTTTTGAGGTGTTTAAATCATCACTAACAGCCTCATAAAATTCTGCTTCCAATTCTTTACAGCCGCCTTTGGCTTTAGGATAAAAAGCTATAGCTCGGACAATAGCAGCCAAACCATTTTGAGCAGCTTGTAATGATTCTAAAGAAAAATTAAGTGGCTTACGGTAATGATTTTGTAAAATAAGAAATCGATATGACATTGGTGAAAAACCCTTGGCCCTTAATTCTTCTAAAGTAATAAAAGTGCCATTAGACTTGGACATTTTCCCACCTTCATATTTAATAAAAGCATTATGTAACCAATAATTGGCTTGCAATTTACCAGTCACAGCCTGTGATTGTGCCATTTCATTGGGATGATGGACGGTCAAATGATCCATGCCACCAGTATGAATATCAAAAGTATCCCCTAGCTCCAAACGACTCATCACTGAACACTCCAAATGCCAGCCTGGAAAACCAAGACCCCAAGGAGATTCCCATTCCATATCTCTAGTTCTGTCTTCTGGAGAAAATTTCCAAACCGCAAAATCACTTGGATTCCTTTTTTCCTCATTTTTTTCTACCCGGGCACCTTCTTGTAGTTCAACATTGGCCAAATTAGCCAAACGACCATAATCAGCTATCTTGGATGTATCAAAATACATACCATCTGAAATCTTATATAAATAGCCTTTTTGATCCAACAAACGCACAAATTCTATTTGTTCTTTGATACTTTCAGTCGCTCGGATAAATTTGCTTGGCTCATCAATATTTAAGCTGGATAGATTATTACGAAAAACTTTGATAAAAAATTCTGCAATCTGCCAAGCATTTTGACCAGACTCACGACTGGCTTTGACCAATTTATCTTCTCCCTGATCAGCATCTGAAGTTAAATGTCCAACATCTGTAATATTCATGATATGTTTGACTTTATAACCATCCACTTTTAACACTTTTTTCAAAACATCCCAAACAATATAAGGCATTAAATTGCCAATATGCGGATAGTCATAAACAGTTGGGCCACAAGTATAAAGACCCACCTCTTTCTTTTTGATGGGCTTAAATTCCTCCTTGGTTTTACTCAAACTATTATATAAACGAATATTCATACTATTTGCCTCAATTATTCCATTGTAACACAAAGATAATTTTTGTCTAATACATGAAAAGACGCCCCGCTAGGAACGTCTCTTAGTTTGAATATAAAAATTATGCTACTCTATCAATCATTTCTACCAATCTAGCGGAATAGCCCCATTCATTATCATACCAAGCAATAATTTTGACCATATTACCACCAACTACTTTGGTCAGTGACAAATCTACAATTGATGAACGAGCGTCCCCAATAAAATCTGAAGAAACTACTGGCTCATCAGTTACTCCCAAAATACCCTGATACCGCTTACTCTTGCTAGCAGCAATTAAAGCATTATTTACTTGCTGGACTGTTACATCTTTTTTGAGCACAAAGGTAAAATCAGACAAAGAGCCAACTGGAGTTGGTACACGCACAGCTAAGCCGTCAAACAATCCTTCTAGCTCTGGTATGACCTGAGCTGTCGCCACTGCTGCTCCCGTAGAAGTAGGAATAATATTTTCAGCCGCACTTCTGCCCCGACGAAAATCTTTATGTGGACCGTCTACCAAAACTTGATCAGCTGTATAGGAATGAATAGTAGTCATCATAGCCTTGGCTACTCCAAACTTGGACACTAATACTTGAGCGACTGGCGCAATACAATTGGTAGTGCAACTGGCATTGGATATGACGTCTTGATTTTTGTAACTATCTTGATTGACTCCCAAAAGAAAAGTATCTACTCCTCCACCCTTAGCTGGAGCAGATATAATTACTTTTTTAGCGCCAGCTCTGATATGATCGCGAGACATTCCATCTTTGACAAAACGACCAGTACATTCCAAAACCACATCTACTCTCATTTTTTTCCAAGGTAATTTTTTTGGTTCAGCCTGACTGGTAATAAGATATTTTTTACCGCTAACTACAATATTTAAGCCACTGTGACTAACTTTTTTATGGTAGAGTCCATAGACAGTATCGTGTTTTAATAAATAAGCCAGAGTCTCTACTGGTGCTAAATCATTGATAGCTACTACTTCATATTTTTTATTATCCAACATTATTTTAAAAGCCGCTCGGCCAATACGACCAAAACCATTGATAGCTACTCTTATTTTTTTCCTCCGCGTAGCGGAGTCCCGCTTTGCGGGATTTGCCTTTTTCATAATTTTTATTTATTTTTTATTATATAAATGTATTATAGCAAAAAAACAGCTCCAAGCGAAGAGCTGTTAGTTATTAATAGCTATATAAATTTACTCGGCTGTTTTTATTTCACAAAGTCGGCCTTCTAAATAAGGATATTCTACTATATTACCATCAATATTTAATTCCACTGTAGCTTTAATAGGATGAACAGCTACTACTTTAGCTGGACCAGCTCCAGTTTTTATAATATCCCCTTCTTTGGGCATATGATCACGCTGATATTTATAAGCCTCTTCTTCAAAACGCAGACAGCATTTTAAGCGTCCACATGGTCCGGTCAATCTGTCAGCTCCCCGGTGGCTCAGTTCTTGATTTTTGATACTGTCTGGACTGACGCTACCAATAGTATTGAGCCAAGACTTACAACACAAAGGCACTCCGCAAGGACCCAAATCACCATTTACTTTGACTGCGTCACGCACACCGACTTGTTGCAGACGAATTTTTTTGTGATAATTTTTGACTAAATCTTTGACCAAATCTCTAAAATCAACTCGCGAATCGGCAATAAAATAAAAAGTCATTCTTTGATTATCAAAAGACTCAGCCATATCCACCAATTTCATAGCCTTAAGATTGTGCTTCTGTATCAATTTTTTGCAATCCACAAAAATTTTTACCATTTCTTTTTTTTGTCCTCTCAGCTTTTCCAAATCATCTTCACTAAGAGGTCGGAGCATTGGCTTGATATCGCTGATTTTATCCTGGACAATATCCGCACTATTTTTTTCATCGCTATCTTTGACTTCCAGTTTTGGAGCTTGCCACTTGTCCCAAGCAGTCACTCTGCCCACATCCTGACCCAAAGAAGTAGCAACCACTACACTATCGCCAACTTCAACTACAGCGTCTGGGTCGGCACTAAATTCTGGTAAGAAAAAATATTCTTTATCTAATTTATGAAATTGTACTCTAACAACTTGCATTTGTTTAAAATTATAGTAAAAATAAAAACCTAAAACCTAACTATTACTAACTTTGGTACCAATATTATTTTGTAGCACTGCTTTGATGATGTTCTCAGGGCTATATTTAAAAACAGTCAAATTTATTTTATTATCCCGAGCTAAGGCAAAAGCTGTAGCATCCATCACTTTAAGATCTCTCTTCAAAGCTTCACTATAGCTTAATGTTTTATACAACTTGGCTTTGGGATTGGCATCTGGATTACTATCATAAACTCCCAAGACATTACTAGCCTTATATATCTCTTGAGCTCCCACTTCTAAAGCTCTGAGTACCAAAGTAGTGTCAGTCGTAAAATAAGGATTACCAGTCCCACCAGCAAAAATAACCACTCTTTTCTTTTCCAAATGATTAATAGCTCTTTTATAGACATAATCTTCCATCACCGCTGGAATAGAAAAAGCAGATAATACTCTAGCCTCTTGGCCAATCTTTTCTAAACTTGACTGCAAAGCTAAAGCATTGATAGAAGTAGCCATCATACCCATATGATCAGCCGCCACTCTATCAATCTCCTCTCCTTTGACCATTCGGGCCCTAAAAATATTGCCTGCTCCCACTACCACGCCCACTTGATAACCCGCTTTGATTAATTTTTTCAAACTAGTAGCCAGCTTTTTAATGGCTGAAAAATCAAGATTAGCTTCCGGGAGATCCCGAGTGGAAGCAAGAGGACGGTCACCAATTTCAAATACTTCTCCTGAGAGCTTTATAACAATACGTTTATTTTTCATTCACTTATAAATTAGCTACTTAAAAACTTACCTTTATTATGTCAAATTGCCATCAGATTGGCAAGATTTCAAAAACCCCCTAAACGGGGGCTTTGATTTATTTTGATTTATAATGAGTAATATCCAAAATTTTCTATACTAGCTTTATTTTCTTCCAAAAGTTTTTCAATAGATTTTTTATCATCTTTGATATAAAGCTGATGCAAAAGACAAACTTCACTGTAATATTTTTTGACTTTGCCTTCCAAAATTTTGGTTAGCATTTCTTCTGGTTTGCCTTCTTGCTTTAATTGCTCAGCGTAAATTTCTTTTTCTTTCTCTAGTTCAGCACTTGGTACTTCGTCTGACTTGAGATATTTAGGAGCCATAGCCGCAGTGTGCATAGCAATATCTTTGGCCAAGTCTTCACTGCCACCTTTTAGCACTACCACAGCGGCTACTTTTTTATTGGAGTGTAGATAAGTACCAACTACTTCACCACTAAAAATATCAAAGCTAGCTAATTGTAAATTTTCACCAATTTTAACAATCAATTCATCTTGAATATATTTAGTAGCCCAAGATTCAAATTCTTCTTTACCGACAATTAGCAGCTTAGCAGCCAATTCTTGGACAGCCTTTTGAAAATCTTGATTTTTAGCCACAAAGTCTGTTTCACAAGCTAAAGCAACTATGGCTACTTTATTAGCTTGACGCTCAAAAGCAATCACACCTTCTTTTACTTCTCTGGCTGATTTTTTGGCAGCAATTTTTTGGCCTTTTTTTCTCAAAATCTCAATGGCTTTTTCTCTATCACCGCTGGCTTCATCTAAAGCTTGCTTGACATCAACAATACCACCACCAGTAATTTGTCTTATTTCTTTTATCAATTCTAATGACATTTTTATTTTAGTTTAAATATAATTAATTACGTGCGCCTCTAACCGCGTCAGCTATCAAATCAGTAATTACTTCAATAGATTTTATAGCATCATCATTGGCTGGGATAGGATAAGTAGCCAACTCTGGATTGACATTGGTATCAGCCAAAGCAATAACTGGGATGCCCATTTTATTGGCTTCTGAGACAGCAGTACCTTCTTTTTTCAAATCCACCACAAAAATTGCTTTAGGTAAACTTTTCATATTTTTGATACCGCCAACGTTTTCCATAAGTTTATCAAGTTCTTTTTTGAAAGTAACTTGCTCTTTTTTGGTATACATTTCCCAAGTACCATCTTCTTCTTCTCTTTCCAATCTTTCTAGTTTTCTAGTCAATTTGACGATATTTTCAAAATTGGTAAAAGTACCACCTAACCAACGACCAACTATATAAGGCATACCACAACTCTCGGCTGCTTCTTTGACAATAGTCTTGGCTTGTTTTTTTGATCCGACAAATAAAATAAGGCCGCCAGCTTTTACAGTTTTATCCACAAAGGCTAAAGCTTCTTCCAAAGCTTTAACAGTTTTTTGCAAATCAATGATATGCACGCCATTGCGTTGGGTGTGAATATACGCATTGGCTTTTGGATATCTTTTTGAAGTCTGGTGACCAAAATGAACACCCTTTTTCAACAACTCTTCTAGTGTTGGTAATTTCATATTTTTTCCTTTCTTTAGCCTCGCTACAAGCGGGCTTACCCGTATTTTCCTATTTGAATGCCCCTTTTTTTATTTGGGGAAGGTTAATCAAATAATCAATGAAAATACTTGTGATTAATTAAGCAGCAATACTTTAACATAAAAATTTAAATAAATCAAGCCCTTTAAGCCAGTAATTGACAAAAGGCTGATAATCAGATTATATTTAATTGTTAAAGTCACTGTACAATTCATTTGTAAATTGGGTCAAAGCCCATAGTAGATAGAGCCTTGTGTGCTAAAAACGCCTAGCAAAGTCTGGCTAAAGCCAGTGATCCCCCAAGGAAGAAAGGGAAAGACCATGAAAAACGCCCTACTGAGTGTCCTAGCTGGCATTGCCATGCTGTTTGTGGCTATGTTCCACGACAATAGTGTTGTGGCGGGTCTGAGCCTGATGATCGCGGGACTCAGTTTCTCACACCCCATGTTCAAACGCCGGCAAGTCATCGCCGTGGTGCTGATAAGCACGTCCGGATGGATGATGACTCTGGACTACTCCTGGTGGCCACTTCTGTCAGTTGCCGGTGGGACTTTTCTCGCTATCTCCAGGCTCGACCAGAGCAAAGACGCCTTCTCCGTCCTGGAACTGCTAATTGGCGTGAGCTGGTTTGGTCTAGCTCTACCCTTTGGCTGTTTCCTGGCTGCAATCCTGATGTTCACTCTAGCTGGACTCCAAACTCTTGTAGCCACGATCGAGGGACTAGTCGAATTGTTTGACCCGGCCTAGTTGCCGAAAACGGAAGGGGTGAAACATGCCGGATCAAGGAGCAAAACATGTTACCGAAACCGAAGTTGATGAGCTGAATGCAATGCGATTGCAGATCGCAAACATCTTGGGCCAATGCATCGTGAGGCGCGTGAAGGAACTCGAGGCTCAGGAGGAGGCTCGGCCCCGTCAAACACCGTGGGAACAGCTTCAGGGAATAAAGGTCGAACGGATCGAACTGTGCCCCTCTTTCGGGGGGCCCTTGATGTTCGTCAATCCGTACTACGATGATTTTGATGACTAAGCCCCGCCACTGCAAACGAAAGGAAAGCCAAGATGCTAGTTCGAGCCATCACAGAACCATTCTGGCACCAGCCGATACGGCTGGCTGTCAGCTTCAAGGCCTGGCCGGCTGGTGCTGAAGGCACTATGCTGGGTCCACCGCAGGTAGTTGAGATGCGGCTGGGCAAGGACAACCTCGTTACCAGCTTCAAGCTGGAAGTGCCTGTTCGTATGAAGGGCATGGCCATAGATTCCATGATTCCTATGGAATTGTTGACCATACTACCGAACGAAGAATATGCACAAGTTTTCAGGATCGACTAGACCACCACCAATGTGGTCAACGATAAATTTCAGCCCCGCCGCGCATCAAGTGCGGCGGGGTATTGTCTTTATTCTTGACTTTTTTTTGATAATCTGCTATTTTATTGGGGTATTAATTTTTGATCTCGGATTAAATCCCAGATGCCAAATTAGAAAAAACATATGAAAAAAGATATCCATCCAAATTATCATGCTGACGCTAAAGTAGTTTGCGCTTGTGGCAATTCATTTACAGTAGGTTCTACTGTCAAAGAAATCCATGTAGAAATTTGCTCAAACTGCCATCCTTTTTATACTGGAAAAGAAAGATTAGTAGATACAGCTGGTCGTGTAGATAGATTCAAAAAAATCGCTGAGCAAAAAGAAAAGGTGGCTAAAACTAGAAAAGGCAAAGCCGTCAAAAAAGCTAAAGCCAGCGAAAGAAAAATTGCTAAGGAAAAAGAAAAAATCAAAGCTGAAATAAAAGAAAACAGCCAAGTAAAACCTTCTGCCAAAAGCAAATCTAGCGCTGATAGAAAAAAATAACTAAGCCAAATGGACCCCATAGAGCGGGGTCTACCTTTGGATAAAAAGCTCTCTTAGATTTATCAGAGCTTTTTTGTTATAATAGAATAATGCTACAAAATAATAATATAAATTTCTAAACAGATGAAAATAAACATTGAAGAATACAAAAACCAAGTAGCTGAGCTAGAAACAGCTATGCAAAAATCAGATGTTGTTTCTGATGCTACTAAAATGTCTCGCCTTGGCAAAAAATACAGCAGCCTCAAGGAAATTTTGGCATTGGCTGAAAGTATAGACAAGGATTCACATGATTTGGAAAGTTTAAAAGAATCTGTTAAAGCAGAAACTAATGATGAGATGATTGTAATGACCGAAGAAGAAATAAATGTCTTGGAACAAAGAATAACCACTAATGAAGAAAAAATTGAAGAGCTCATAAACCCCGAAGATCCCAATGACAAAAAAAATATAATCTTGGAAATCAGAGCTGGCACTGGTGGCGATGAATCAGCTCTTTTTGCTGCTCAACTCTTTCGCATGTACTCACGTTTTGCTGAAAACATGAATTTTAAAATGAAAATAATGTCTTCTAACCGCACAGAGATTGGCGGCTTCAAAGAAATAATTGCTTCGGTTGATGGTGATAATGCTTATAAATATTTTAAATATGAAAGTGGGGTCCATCGTGTCCAACGCGTGCCAGAAACAGAAAAAGCTGGTCGCGTACACACTAGTGCCGCTTCGGTAGCTGTCATGCCAGAAGCTGAAGAAATTGATTTACAAATAGAAGCCAAAGATCTACGTATTGATACTTTTTGTGCCTCAGGCAATGGTGGCCAGTCAGTCAATACTACTTACTCAGCTGTTCGGATTACTCACTTACCAACCAACACTGTGGTATCTTGCCAAGATGAAAAATCACAAGGCCAAAACAAAGAAAAAGCTATGTCTATTTTACGCTCTCGTATTTTAGCTCAAATGGAAGAAACCAAAAATGCCAAAAATGCGGCTGATAGAAAAAGCCAAATTGGCAGTGGTGATAGATCAGAAAAAATCCGTACTTATAATTTCCCCCAAGACAGGATGACCGACCATCGTATAAAATTATCCTTACACAATCTAGACAAAATACTTGGTGGTGACCTAATGCCTATAATCAAACCTCTGTGGCAAGCAGCTAAAACAAAAAAATAATGTCACCCAGCCAAAACAGAGTTAAAAAAAATTTCCAGCCTACTATCAAAGAGCTAGTCTTAAAATATCAAAGTAAATTAAAAATAGATGAGCTAGATCAGCTCATGGCTTTGGCTTTGCATAAAAATATAAACTATATATACAAAAATCCTGATAAACAAATCAATAGATCCAATATTCTGACTTTCAAAAAACTTTTGAATAAAAGATTAGCTAATTGGTCGCTAGCTAAACTCAAAGGCCATAAAGAATTTTTTGGCCTAAAATTTATAGTTAGCTCTCATACTCTTATTCCTCGCCCAGATAGTGAATTGATAGTAGAAGAGGTTTTAAAAAATACTAATTCGCCAGCTGGCGGAAAGCAAAACATCTTAGATATTGGCACTGGTTCTGGTGCTTTGATTTTAGCTATAGCCAAAAATAATAAACACTCTGCTACTTATACTGCTAGCGATATTTCTATTGGCGCTTTAGCTACAGCTAGAACCAATGCCCGCAAACTAGGTTTAAAACAGAAAATAACTTTTATAAAATCAAATCTACTAACTAGTATTACTGGTAAATTTGATATCATCATAGCTAATCTCCCCTATCTTAATCCTCAACAAATGAAAGAGCCTTCTATAAAAAAAGAACCGCGGATTGCTTTGCTCTCTGGTTTAGATGGTTTAGATCATTATAAAAAACTTTTAAGCCAGTTGCCAAAGCACCTAAACAAAAAATATCTAGTCTTACTAGAAATTGACCCTAGCCAAAAAGAAGCAATCAAAAAAGAGATTATAAATAATCTCCCTCAAGCTAAAATAACTTTTATCAAAGATTTAGCTGCTAATATTAGAGTAGCTAAAATTACTCAATAAGCAACATCGACTCATCAGGAATAATCTGCACCCAAGTCTGACCAGCTACTAGTTTTAGCTCATTTTTTTCAGCATCAAAAAATCTAGTCCGACCATTTACCACTTCCCAATTACCTGACTGCTGACCTAATTTATTAAAAATAAATACCTGGCCTCCAATTTGAGTTTTCATCTCTCTCCTCTCTTTGTCATCAACAATCTTAGAACTTATAACCAAAACAATAATATTGTCTGCTCTAGCCTGCTCACCAGTATTATAAATAAATTTATCCCCACCTTGAAAACGAAGATAAGTAGATAACTTATTATTGTATTTCCAATCTACTTTATAAACACCATTATAATCTACGGAAAAATCAACAGTCGAAGTAGCTATTGCCTCTACAAAATTCCAAGTCACACTGGGATTAATATCTTTAATTTCTTTGATATCCCCTACTCTTAGCCAATTTGAAGATGAAGTAAAAACATTATGTGGCGAGTCCAAATTATTATCTCGCCAAAAATACGTTTCTCCAGCTCCAATCTGATCAATATTATAAAAACTATAATTACTAGCCTCTGACAAAGCATCTGGTGAGCCACCAACGTGCATATAAACACCGCCATACTCACTAGCAAAATCCATAAAATATGGCCGAGCTGATCTAACTGGCCCAATTTTGTCTATATTTTGTCGGCTATCAAAAATACCCAACAATCTAGTAATATTACCCTCGGCTAAAGCCTCATACACTATATCGGCCCTGTCCAGTCCGTATTGCGGTCTAGCATCATAAGCATTATCAAACATAATACCTACAGCAAAAAATTTTTGCTCTGGGCCCTCTACTGACGAACCATTAAGAATATGCCTATAAATAATCTCTTCTTTTATATTATTATTTATATTTTGTGGTATTATTTTTTTGTTGTAAGAAATAAAATTAAAAATTCCAATTCCCAGCAAAATAACTGCCACAAAAATGACAGTTATTATGATATATATTCTGGTCTTATGATTTATCATTCAAACCCTGAAATATTTACCCCGTAAATTAAATTATTTTTTTTCTTCTGCTTTGCTTGCGCCTTCAGCTGGAGTTTCAGCCTCAGCTGGAGTTTCAGCCTCAGTAGCTGTTTTGGCAACCGCACCTTCCTTCATCTGAGCTAATTTAGGCATAGTAATATTAGCGACTGGATCATTATGATCATTGGTGATAAGCACTTTTTCATTAATCTTTTTTAAGTCCCTGATCAACAATTTTTGACCAATCTCAGTCAAGATACTAATATCAACTTCTATTTTACTTGGTAAGTCAGCTGGTAAACATTTAACATTAACCGTGTTTATTTTTTTATTGAGCTGAGCACCTTGTTCACGCACCAATTTTGATATACCAATAAATTCTAAAGGGACTTTGGTCATCAATGGTTTTTTATCATCAATAGCCATAAAATCAACATGAGTAATCCGGTCAGAAACTGGATTTTGCTGAAATTCACGGACAATAGCTCTGATTTCCTTACCAGACACTTTGATAGTCACAATATTACTAGTGCCAGCTTCCTTTAATATTTTTAGTAACTTTTGATAGTCTGCCTCTATTGATACTGGTTCTTGAGAAAAACCATAAATAATACCAGGTACTCGGCTGCTGGTTCTAATGTCTGTCAGTTGACTTTGCTTATCAACTTGACGTTCTTTTGCCTCTAATATAAATTCTGCCATACTTTTAGATTAACTCCGTTAAATATTTTGCCCCACAAAATCCTATTGCTAGGATTTAATAAAGGTGAAATTAAAAATTCAATGCGTCTATTTAATCATAAAATATCAATAAAGTCAAGCATACTAATTACTCCTCATATGTACACTTTGTGAAATACCCAAAGCAATCATAATAGCCCACATGGAGCTACCTCCAGCTGATACTAAGGGCAATGGAATACCAGTGACTGGTGAAATGCCCATATTCATACCAATATTTATGAAAGTTTGCACTAGTAGCATAGCGGCCGTACCAAGTATTAGGTAAGTGCCAAAATCATCTTGACTTTTGCGCATAGTCAAAAACAATCTATAAAATATAAAGGTAAACAAGCCTAAAACCAAAGTTACCCCTACTAAACCAAGGTCTTCGGCAATGACGGCAAAAATAAAATCTGTACCGGGCTCAGGTAAAAACCTCAAACTACTTTGCGAACCCAAAGCTAAACCACGACCAAAAACCTGTCCTGAACCAACCGCGACCATAGACTGAATTACATTATAACCGTCTCCTTGTGGATCACGTCCTGGGTCTATAAAAGTTAATATTCTAGATTGTTGATAAGGTTGTAAAACAAAAAACCAAGCCAAAACTACTGTCACTAAAAAACCCCCAGTCAGCCACCAAAAATGTTTTTTACTAATCCCAGTAAAAAGCAAAACTATAATCCAAGTACCTAAAAGTACCAAAGCCGATCCCAAATCTGGTTGTAGCATAACTAAAGCAACAAAAAATAAAGCCAGTAGCCCTGATTTTAAAATGTGCCTAAACATAAAAAATTCAACAGCATAGTGAGAAAAATATCTAGCCAAGGCAATAATTAAAGCTATTTTAGCAAACTCAACTGGCTGCACATTAAAAAACCCTAAACTTATCCAACCAGTAGTACCTTTAGTAGTTTGCCCAAAAAATAGTACTATTATCAAAATAATAGTAAATAAAATAAAAATAAGCTTGGCGTAGGTCAGCCAAACATTATAATTGATGCTGGCAAAAAAGAAAAAAAGAGCCAGACCAGACAAAGCAAAAAATATCTGTTTTTTAAAAATCAAAAAATTACTAGCATCAGTATTCAAACTCAAACTATACAAAATACTGATGCCTAGCACCAGTAAAATACTTACAGCAAAAAATAAAAGCCAGTCTATTTTTTGCCACTTGGCAAAAAAATTCATCATAATTTTTATCTAATCTAAAATTTTGGTGTTACGTGAATATCTTTGAATATAGCTGAATCTAACTTATTGATGATTGGAAAAACAGCCGCTCTAGTTACTCTGGGTAATTTGGTCAACCAAACTGCTTCTAAATCTCTATTCTCCAAAGCCAAAAAATCTTTAGTTTTAAGTTCATTAATAGCTACTAATTTATCACTATTATAAAGAGCTACTTGCCAATCTACTTCCCAAAAATTGTAGACTGAATCATTATAAGCTCTCCATAGCACCCTAGCCGGTAAATCACTAACTACTCCATCAACAGTCTCCCGACTAGAAGCTTGAAATGTAATATCAGTAATATCAATATTTATCTGGGGAAAACTATTATCTACACGGTACCACTCCGTCTTAGAAATCACAAGTTCGGGACTTCTAATAGCTTTATTAGACTCATAAGCTGTCAAGGTCAATAATCTTTTTTCACCAGGATTTATAAAAGTTGTTTTACTAGGACTAGGCTCTCCTTGAGAAACAAAATAATACTCTATACTTTTGACTGCCCAATCTTTATTTGGATTCTCTACTAAAGCTACAATATTATAGCGCCTATCACCAAGTGAAATAAACTCTGGCTGACCTAAGATTATATTCTGAGGAACACGCTGGTTATGATAGCTAGCGAAGTCAAAAGTATTTTGCTGTATCTCTAAAGCCAAATTGCTAAAACTAGGCCCAGTAAAATATTTAATTGATCTAAAGATTAAAAATCCATAAAAAACAACTAAAATAAAAATACTTAATAAAAAAATAATTTTTTTAATTAAGAGCCGATGAGTAACAAAAAAATATCCTCTTTCTAGTTCCTTTTGGCTAATTGGTTTATAATCATCCATAACAAATATCTAATATGTATTAATTATACAATATTTGGCTATTAATGCCAATTATTTGGCAAGATAAGATTAGCTATGTTATAATAATAGCGAATTAAAAAATAAAATAAAAAAATGTTAGAAACTTCAAAAGACTTATTAAATATTATGCTTGGCTCATCTGTACTTTTGGTGGCTATACTTTTTTCCTGGTTACTTTATCAAACTGCCCGCACTATCAAAGGTCTAAATGACACCATTAGATCGATACAAAAAATAGCCAACAATATTGACGAAGGAATCAGCAATTTCAAAAACAAAGCTAGTAACGCCGGAGCTTTTTTGACAGTATTTATCAAAAGCGCCCAATCAATACTAGAGGCTGTAAACAAAAAAAGATCTAGCGCTAAAAAATCCAGCGCTAAAAAATAAAAACAAAAACCCGTCTGGGACACCCCGATACATGTAAATAATAATAACTGCTGTTATCGGGTTTTATTATAAAAAATATTTAAAATGTTTATTCATCTCCATACTCATTCTCACTATAGTCTACTTGATGGACTAGGCACTCCTGACCAGCTAATTGCTGAAGCTAAAAGACAAGGGGCTACTGCTTTGGCTTTGACTGATCACGGCAATATGTATGGAGCTATAGAATTTTATCAAAAATGCAAAAAGGCTGATATCAAAGCTATTATTGGTGTGGAGTGTTATGTATCCCCGGGTCCTCTTAGCGAAAAAAATGCTAAAGAAAAACCATACCATTTGATTCTGTTGGCTGAAAATAATACCGGTTACAAAAATCTTTTAAAACTTACTAGTATTGCCCATCTAGAAGGCTTTTATTATAAACCTCGTATAGACTGGGCCACTCTCAAAAAATATAGCCAAGGTCTGATTGCCAGTACTGCCTGTCTGGCTGGGCCACTAGCTAGACACATTAGAGCTGGCCAAGATAACAAAGTAGAAGAAAATATCAAAATACTTTTGGATATTTTTGGATACAATAATCTTTATTTGGAGATGCAAAATCTAAATAATGACGCCCAAAAAATAGTAAACGAAGAATACAAAAAACTATCAAAAAAACACAATATACCACTAATCATCACCAATGATGTCCACTACGTTAAAGCTGAAGATGATCAAGCTCAAGATGTGCTACTTTGTATTCAAACCAAACAAAAACAAAACGAAGAAAAACGAATGAGCTATCTAGGTGAAGATCTTTCTATGATCGATGAAGCTAAAGTTTTAGAGCTATTTGGTCAAGATGCGAGAGTTGCTATTGATAACACCGCTAAAATAGCTAACCGTTGCCAGATAGAAATAGAGCTAGATGTTATCCAATTACCAGAATATGAACTACCAAGTAGCACCAATGTCAATGATGAATTACAAAGGCTATGTCTAGAAGGCGTCACCAAAAGATATGGTTTTGCCCAAAAAGATATTCCTCAGCATATCCAAGAAAGATTAAATTATGAACTATCAATTATCCAAAAAACTGGCTATGCTGCTTATTTTTTGATTGTTCAAGATTTTGTCAATTGGTCTAAAAATCAAGGTATTATCGTCGGGCCAGGTCGTGGTTCAGCTGCTGGGTCACTAGTTTCTTATCTTATCAATATCACCAATATTGATCCTATAAAATATGATCTCCTATTTGAAAGATTTCTCAATCCGGAGCGTGTCTCAATGCCTGATATTGATCTTGATTTTGCTGATATCAGACGTGAAGAAGTCATACGCTATGTTGAAGATAAATACGGCAAAGACCATGTCGCTCAAATTATTACTTTTGGTACTATGGCTGCTCGAGCCGCTATTAGAGATGTGGGCCGAGTCTTAGGCTATAGCTATAGTTATTGTGATCAAATAGCCAAGATGATTCCGATGTTTACATCTTTAGAAGAGGCTCTAGCCAATGTAGATGAACTGAAAAAAATATATGAAGAAGATCCTGAATCTCAACGCTTACTAGATATGGCCAAAAAATTGGAAGGTCTAGCTCGCCACTCTTCTACTCACGCTTGTGCTGTTTTAATCACCAAAGAACCACTGACCAACTATACCCCACTCCAATATGCCTCCGGTGATGATAAAACAATTGTTTCTCAATATTCTATGCACCCCGTAGAAGATTTGGGACTACTAAAGATGGATTTTTTGGGATTAAAAAATCTAACTATCTTAGAAAAAACTATAGAGATAATAGAGGCCACCAAAGGAATTAAAATAGATTTAGATAATCTACCACTAGAAGACCAAAAAACTTTTAAACTATTTCAAGCTGGTGATACTACTGGAGTCTTTCAGTTGGAGTCTGGTGGTATGAAAAGATACCTCAAACAACTCAAACCGACTGAGTTGGAAGATATTATTGCTATGGTCTCCCTCTATCGCCCTGGTCCAATGGAGTTTATTCCTGATTTTATTGCCGGCAAACACGGTCAAAAAAAAGTCAGCTATCTGCACCCCAAATTGGAACCAATCCTCAAAAATACTTATGGCATTGCTATTTACCAAGAGCAAATCATGCGTATTGCTCGTGATTTAGCTGGCTTTAGTTATGGCCAAGCGGATGTCTTGAGAAAAGCGGTTGGTAAAAAAATAAAAAATCTACTTGATGAGCAGGAAGAAAAACTTATCTCTGGTATGGTAGACAATGGTATTGATAAAAAAACCGCCGCTAAAATTTGGGAATTTATAGTGCCTTTTGCTCGCTATGGTTTCAACAGATCTCACGCTGCCTGCTACGCTATGATTGCCTATCAAACTGCCTACTTGAAAAGTAATTTTCCTGAAGCTTTTATGGCCGCTCTTCTGACAGCTGACCAAGACAACATTGATAGAGTAACTATTGAAATTAAAGAATGCCATAAAATGGGTATTGATGTCTTAGCCCCCGATGTTAATGAAAGTTTTTCTAATTTTGCTGTAGTAAAAAAAGACGATAAAGATAAAATGGGCAAAATACGTTTTGGTTTAAATGCTATTAAAAATGTTGGTCATAATATTGCCAAAGTAATTATCAGAGAGAGAAAAGCTAATGGCCCTTATAAATCAACAGAAGATTTATTGTTGCGTATTAAAGACAAAGATTTAAACAAAAAATCTCTAGAAAGTTTAATTAAGGCTGGAGCTTTAGATTCTTTAATTAGTCGCGGACAAGCTCTGGGTAATATTAATGCTCTCCTAGAATTTAACAAAAAAATTCAAAACGAACATAAAAGTGGTCAAAACAATTTATTTGCTGATTTGCCAATGGCCAGCTCTAGTCTATCTCTCAAGTTAGATGAATTCGCAGACATTAGCATTGAAAACAGGCTGTCTTGGGAAAAAGAATTAATGGGTCTATATATTTCCGATCATCCATTTAAATCCTATATTAAAATACTAGAAGAACATGTTACTACTCTAGATAAATTAAAAAGAAAAGAAGGAGAAAATGTAAAAGTAGCTGGTGTCATAACCAATATTCATAAAATTACTACCCATAAAGGCCAAGCTATGCTTTTTGTATTGATAGAAGATTCAACCGCTAGCGTGGAAGTAATAGTTTTTCCAAAAACATTAGATCTTACTTTTCAATTATGGAAAGATGAAAATAAAGTGATAGTAGAAGGCAAGGTTTCAGACAAAGATGGCCAAATAAAAATATTGGCCGAGAAAGTAGAATTAATTAGCCAGTCCACTCTAGATAATTTGAGTGCTCAGAATCTAGCTAAAGATAAATTGTGGTTAATTCTACCCCAAGATTTTGATAAAGAAAAAATGAATCAACTAAAAGCTATTCTTGAAACTAGCCCTGGCCTCAGCCCAGTCTATCTGCAAATAAACAACGGTAAAGTCCGAAAAATAAAAACAAATATCAAAGTATTACCAAATGAAAATCTAAAAAATAAAATTATAGAATTTTTAGACACCGACAGTTGGCAATTAAAAAAATAATCTCTATAATATAATGGTTTTAAATAGCTATTTCTGCTATAATATAATGGTAAAATAAATAATCACTTAATATTTAAAAGTGTCAAAATATGAATCAAACAATAAACAGAAAGCCAAACAACATCTATTCCCGATTAGTAAGCTTTTTTCTTTTTTTGACTATCATCGCCATATTTGTAGTAACACACTTTGCTTTGGCTAGAGTGCACATCAAAATATACAGCAGTCTAGAAACAAAAGAAGCAGCTGTTTTGGTGCAAATGCAAGCTGAAAACAGTCCTGAACTATCAGCTGACGCCATACTAGGTAAAATTATAAGTACTGAATTAGAACTGAGCGCTAGTGTGCCTAGTAGCCAAGAAGCAGTTAGTAGTGACAAGGCTGGTGGTTATGTAACTATCCACAATAATTATTCCCAGTCTCAAGCGCTGATCAAAACTACTCGCCTACTTACTCCTGATAATAAACTATTTAGACTCAGTGAAAATATCACTGTGCCGGCTGGCGGAGAAGTCAAAGTTTGGGCCGAAGCTGACGGTTTAGGTGAAGAATTTATAACTAGCTCCACTACTTTTATAATCCCTGGCCTGTGGGAAGGCTTACAAGATAAAATATATGGCGAAACTAGCGAAGGCATGAGTTTACAAAGTGTGCCTACTTTTACTGTTAACCAAGCCACTATAGACGCTGCCAAAGAAAAAATTAGATTAGAAGCTGAAAAACAGAGTCTAGCCAAAATCAATGAATTAATCGGAGAAAATTTAGCTATAGACAAAAGTAGACTAAAATTTGAATTTGAAACTATCAGTAGTAGCCAAGTGGGAGAGCTTAGTGAAGAAACTAAAGTCACCCAAAAAATCATAGTTCATGGCTTAATTTTTGATCAAGAAGCTTTGATGAAAATAGCCAAAGAAAAATTTGCTAAAGAATTGGAAGGTGGACAAGTTTTATTAAATTTTGATACCGAAAAAATAAGCTATAGTATTTCAGAAATAAATTTGGAAAAACAAGAAGCCATACTAGAAGCAAAAACTACTATTACTGTTAGCTCTAGTGAAAATAAATGGGATATAGACAAATCAAATCTAATAGGCCTAAATGAAGAAGGCTTAAGAGAATATTTTAAAAAATATAATCCTGAAAAAATAGAAATAAAATTTTCACCTTTTTGGGTCAAGACAACACCAAAACTCAAAGATCATATTATTATAGAATAATCTTAAAAAACGCCGAAATCAACTCGGTGTTTTTTATTTGACAAATAATGTAATATTCTGATTAAATGACTGTGGGTATGTGCGGTAGTTTAGACAACTACTGCACCAACTTTAGGAGGTTGATACCCATGGCTCTTTTCACTAAACCCCTGTCTGAAATCCGTAAGGATTTCGTGCTCAATCGCTTTGCTGAAGACAACCTGTTTCGCCGTCGCGATATCGCTGATTGGCTTAAACAAGAGCGGCAATCCCCTCACCCAGATCATGAGATGTGGTCCAAATATCTGGGATCTACCTTGCTCTGTGACGTAGTCGAAGAGCATGATATGAGAAAATTGCTACTCGACTGTGCTGATCCAATGTGGTTCCCCTTTGACCCTAAAGTGGAATCTAATAGTATGATGGAATGGCTTGAAAAACTAGAACCACTGCTGGCTATAATGCACCGACTCCGTGACGTCAAACTATATGTAGGAACGGCATGTTGTTTGATAATTGTCAGCGGTAAGGAAGACGATCGGATGTTCCTGACATTCAATCAGAGAAATGATGGCATCAGTGAAGGCTTCTGGCCCCATGGCTTGCTCTACTGCCTTTATGGTAGCTGGTACCGCAGTGGTAACAAGTGGCAGCAGTCGCGAGATATCATGTGCCAACTCATGGATCAAAAAATTGCAGCTACTCGCAGTAAGGCTGAAAAGGACTTCAACCAGGCAGTAGCTGTCAGTGATGACGGCACGAAGATATTGTCAACCAACTGGGTGATTGTTTTCCATCCTGACAACGGATACGCAAAAGTCTACCCGGCTAGAGCTTTTCGTGGTCAACCCTGCTGGCGGGAAGGCACTAGCAGTGACAAGTTCAGACCAAATCACATGCGTCATATCTCTCTGCACATTCAAGATCCGGCACTCTATTTTGATGAAACCAGCATAGCCGAACATTTCGCTAACTGGAAATGTGGAGATGGCTTTCCAGCTCTCAGCTGGCTACGTAGCGAAAAACCAACAAATGCAACGGTGTGGCAAGTAAATGAATCGCGTCCCTTCGAACAAAAAGGACAAGGTCATCGAGGCCAGCTCTTGATCATCCCTGCTTCCAACTGTTGCAGTGGTGGTGGCATGCCAGAGGGCGGTATAGAACTCAAACTGCCCAAACGCATGTGACCATGCTCCCCGCCTCCAGCTTGAATAAAGTTGGAGGCGAAGTTTTTTGACTTTTTTTACAAAAAGGCTATACTAATTAATGCTTTAAGCGCTTGAAATAAGCTCAAACAGCTTGGGTAAAACTAACCTTTGTGACTTTAGTGAAAAAGGGTCCCGAGGCCTAATAAGTCTGGGGTTTTTTATCCCCAATAGTAGTATAGCTATGTTTAAAAACTTATAATTAAGCCCGAAACTTATGGAAATTAAAACAGCCCTGACTTATGATGATGTTTTATTGGTACCACAAAGATCAAACATCGTCTCTCGCCAAAATGTAAACATATCAACTAGGCTGACTAAAAATATATCCCTCAAAATTCCTATTGTTTCTTCCAATATGGATACTGTCACGGAAAGTGAAATGGCTATTGCTATGTCCTTAGCTGGTGGTATTGGTATTATCCACCGTTTTTGTGATATAGCCACTCAAGCCAAAGAAGTAGCCAAAGTCAAAAGAAAACAAAATATTGTGATTGATAATCCTTTTATTGTCTCCCCTGACAATACTCTAGCTGAGGTCAAAGAAAAAATAAGAGAATATAATTGCAAAAGTTTTTTGGTGACTGATAATAGCCAAAAATTACTAGGAATACTCACTCCTCGTGATATTACTTTTATAAAAGATGAAAATATCTTGGTCAAAGATTTGATGACTCCTCAGACAAAACTTATTACTGCTCCTCATGATATCAGTCCTGAAGAGGCCAAAAAACTAATGCGAGAAAATCGCATTGAAAAATTACCTTTAGTAGATAATGAATTTAAAATAAAAGGCCTTATTACTGCCAAAGATATTATCAAAAATTATAATAACGTCGGGGCTAGTAAAGATAGTAAAGGGCGTCTACTAGTTGGTGCCGCTATTGGCGTCCGAGCAGATTATATGGAAAGAGCTGAAGCCTTAATCAAAGCCGATGTAGACGTCTTGGTGTTGGATATTGCCCACGGTCATAGTAGTAATGCTATAAATGCTATTAGTGCTATCAAAGCTAAGTGGCCAAATATAGAAATAATCGGCGGAAATATTGCCACTGGACAAGCCGCTCTAGATTTAATAAAAGCTGGCGTCAGTGCTGTTAAAGTCGGTGTTGGCCCTGGTTCAATTTGTACTACCCGCATCACCACTGGTTTTGGCGTCCCTCAACTCAGCGCGGTTATGAATGTCTATCAAGTGACCAAAGAATATAATATCCCAATTATAGCTGACGGCGGCATCAAACAATCTGGCGATTTAGTAAAAGCTTTGGCTGCTGGAGCAGACACTGTTATGATGGGTGGCCAATTATCTGGCACCAAAGAAAGTCCTGGCTTACCAATTACTTATCATGGTCGTCAATATAAAATATCTCGCGGTATGGCTAGCTTAACTGCCGCCTTATCACGCCCAGATGCCAAAGAAAAAATAAAAGATATCACTCCCGAAGGCGTTGAGGCTCGTGTCCCCTATAGTGGCCCAGTAGAAAATATATTAAACCAATATATCGGCGGACTCAAATCTGGTATGAGCTATGGTAATGCCCATACTATTGAAGAACTAAAGAAAAACGCTGAATTTATACGCATCACCAACGCTGGTTCTAGAGAATCCCACTCTCATGACAATGAAGTTTTATAAAATTATATAAAATGCTATAATAATTCTAGTTAATAATTAATTAGATAAATATGAAATTATTAAAACTATTTAGCCTAGCTATAATGAGTTTTTTATTGGTTTTTTCATTCCATTTTGTCCAAGCTCAAGAAACAAATACCGAACAATTAGCTAATGTTTTAATAGAATTTGAAACTGACGAAATAAACGCCAAAAGCTTGAATATAGAAGAACCAGATGCTGTACCTGGGCAGTTCAAATATAATTGGCAAATTTTTAAAGAAAATACTGAACTCTTTTTTACTTTTGACAAAGAAAAGAAAATTGAAAAATTAGAAAAAATATCTAGCCGGAGACTACTAGAAGCCAAACAATTAGCTGAAACTAATACTACGGATGCTGCTAGTCGAGTCGCCGAGGCTCTTAAAAAATATGAGGAAACTAAACAAAAAATTAATGCCCGTTTGGAAAATAACCCAGAGCTCAGAGAAAAACTACTAGAAAAATTTGACGCTAACCAAATAAAACATCAGCAAATACTCTCTAGTGTTACTGAAAAATTAAGAAACAAAATTTCCGAAAGCCAATTGGATAAACTAGAAACTATAAAAAAAGAAGAAGCTCTTCGCTGGTATAATAATGACAAAGAAAAAATCCAAGCCCGTCTAGAAAAAGCTGTAGACAACAATGATGTTGGTAGTAAATTTAAACAATTAAAAAATATTGCTACTTTGGAAGAATTAAGCGATACTTTGCCAGAAGATGTCAAAATTAAAGTAGAGGCTGCTAAAGTCCGGGCCGAAGAAAAATTATCAGAAAAATTAGAAAATATTAATAGCCAAGATAAGGAAAAATTAGAAAAATACATTAAAAATATCAAAACTTCTGATGTAAATAAAGAAAAATTTATCAGTAACCTCAAAGACAGCGAACAGCTCTCACCAGCATTTAAAGAAAAAGCTAATAATATATTCAATAATTATTCCGATACTTTACGGAAAAAATTTCAAAGTCTAGACCCAGCTGGTCAAAAAAAATTTTTAGACCAGTTTGAAGACAAACTTAGAAGTCACCCAGCTAATATCCAATTTTTGGAAAGTTTAGACAGCTCTGAAAATAAAGAGAGAATCAAAAATCTTTTAGAAATCCAGTCTGAAGGAGTAAAAGAAAAAATACAAAAAACTACTGACCCAGTTAAATTAAAAACTTTAGAACAAAATCTACAAAATAATCCCATACTAAGAAAACAAATTCAAGATCAACAAAGACAAATAAAAACTGAACAAAATAGCCTACTCCCAGCTCCTTCAGCCTCTCTAAACACTAATCAATAAAGCCAAGTAGCGGCTCGCGCCAAAGCGCGAGCCGCTTTTGACCAAATCATAAAAAACACTTACAATAGCCCTAATGATAAAAAAGAAAAAATTTTACCTCATTGTATTTGGCTGTCAGATGAACTATTCTGATAGTGAAAGACTAGCGACTGTTTTAAAAAAGCTTGGTTACCAGGAAACTAAAAATGAAATGGACGCTGATCTAATTGCTATTATAGCTTGCTCTGTTAAACAGGCTGCGGTAGATAGAATCCACAGCAAAATACATAACTGGCAATTGACCAAAGAAACCAGACCACTAATTACTATATTATCTGGCTGCGTTTTGGAGTCCGATCAAAAAAAATTGGCCCATCAGTTTGATCTTTTTATTGATATAAAAAATTTAAAAAATTTGGGTCGTGATTTAGCCGCTATCCATCCTGAAGAAAAATTGGCTTTACCAGATTTTTTTGATATCTCCCCTAGCTACGGATCAAGCTACCGGGCTTATGTACCAATTATGACTGGCTGCAACAAATTTTGTTCTTATTGTGCTGTACCATATACTAGAGGTCGTGAAACATCTCGCCCCTCAGAACATATTATAAATGAAGTTAAAGACTTGCTAAGCAAAGGCTACAAAGAAATAGTACTCTTGGGACAAAACGTTAATAGCTATGGTTTAGATAAAAAAGGACAGGAAATTAACTTCCCTAGCTTACTAAAAAAAATAGACGGCCTGTCTAAACATTTTTGGTTAAAATTTTTAACCAGCCATCCTTATGATATGAGTGATGAGTTGATTAGCGTTATGGCTAAATGTAAAAATCTGAATGACTATTTACATCTACCTGTCCAATGTGGTTCTGATCAAGTGCTTAAAAAAATGAATAGACACTACAGCATAGCGTCTTATAAAAAACTCATCAAAAAAATAAAAAAGTCCCTGCCTAATATTACTTTGTCTACCGATATCATTGTCGGATTTTGTGGCGAAACAGACAAAGATTTTCAAATGACCAAAAAATTGGTCAAAGACTTAAATTATAATTTAATGTACATTTCTCAATACTCTTCCCGCACTGGTACTATTGCTGCTAAAATGTATAAAGATGATGTAGCAAAATCTATCAAAAAGAAACGCTGGCAAGAAATGAACGACCAATTGACCACTCAGTCTTTAAACTTTAACAAAAATCTAGTTGGCCAAAAACGTGAAGTTTTAATTGATACAGTCAATAAAGAAAAAAATAAATTTATCAACATTGGTAAACTATCAAATTATTTACCAGCTTATATTGAAAATAAAATAGCTCTAAAAATTGGTAATTTTTATCAAGTAGAAATAACAGAGGCCCTAGATTGGGGAGTCAAAGCCAAAATTGTAAAAAAATAACTGCTTAGACTTACATAAGTATAAATGCGAAATACCAAACAAAAAATAATAGTAGTTTTAGGACCGACCGCAGCTGGTAAATCTGCTTTAGCTGTTAAAATTGCCAAAAATTTTAATGGTGAAATTATATCAGCCGATTCACGTCAAATTTATAAAGGTTTAAATATTGCTAGCAATAAAATTACTAAGCAAGAAAGACAAGGCATCCCCCACTATCTGCTTGATATTGTAAAGCCAAATGAGAAATACAATTTATATAACTGGCAAAAAGATGCTTTTAAAATAATAGACAAAATATTAACCAAAAATAAATTACCTATTATCGCTGGTGGTACCGGACTATATATTTCTTCCATCTTGCAAAATTATGATTTGAATCCTAAAGAGCCAAAATTGCGTGACTGTCCTTATAACTCTTTAGTATTTGGACTTTCCCCTGATAGAGACAAATTATATCAAAAAATAAACAAGCGAGTAGAAAAAATGATTAGTGATGGCTCTATAACTGAGACCAAAAGATTATACAAAAAATATCCCAATAAAAAATTGATTGCTTTAAATGGTATTGGCTACAAGGAAATTATAGAATATCTTGATAAAAAAATTAGTTTGGAAGACGCTATTGAAAAAATAAAGCAAAATACTCGCCACTATGCCAAAAGACAAATGACTTGGTTCAGGCGGATGGAGAGCCAAGGTATTAAAATACATTGGAATAAAAACACCCGAGAAAGAAAAAAACTTTTAAATAAATTTTTGAAAAAATAGGAAAAGAGCCCCTGCACTAGGCGGGGGCTCTTTTGATTTCCGATGGACTCGGAAATCTAGGAAGCTTGCTTGACTTCCTGTGACTGCTTCTCCCTGTGCCAGGTCTCGCTTTTGAATTCGGGGTAACCCAGCGTCAGCTTGATGATCTGCCCACGCTGGCCAATCAGACGATCATCCGGGCAAAACTGGAAGGTCTGGTCGTGGCCATGGCAGAAACCAACGGCCAAGGGACGAAGTACCACCGTGATGACGCCGAATGCGCCGACGAAGCTGGACGAACGAAGCAGTCGCATACGGACCAGATGGACCATCTTGTGACCGAAGTCAACACTGACACTGATGTCAGAAGAAGTCCGCGAAATAGGCCCTGAGGTGAGCAAGTCCTTGAGAACCTCGCCGACCGCCTGGCCCTGATAAGTCGGCGCCGGCTTTTCAGTCAGGCGGCCATACCTGACCGATATGTCGAGTTCGACCAGGGGTTTCTTGGCTTTTTTGCTGTCAGTCTCCAACTCAGGTCTCCTTGTCCAGGGTGAAACAGTGATGGGAACAAATCTATTTATTAATACTCTATTCAACATTTTTTGTCAATCCACTACATTGCAAAAATTTGGACTGACATTAAAGCCGGCCGCGTCTGACGCGGCCGGCTAAAAATAAATAATCTATTTTAATTTCTTTACTATACCCTTAGCAGCATCTACATCTACTTTATCTCCGTCTTTCAAAATTTTAGTAGCTATCTTAGTGCCTACTACACAAGGTATTTTTAATTCTCTAGCAACTATAGCGGCATGACAAGTTATTCCTCCATCATTGGTGACAATAGCAGCAGCCTTTTTCATAGCTGGTACTAGTGATGGAAAAGTAGTTCTGGCTACCATAATATCCCCCTGCTTCATTTTATGCATCTCTTCTGGTAAATTTACTATCTTTACATAAGATCTAGCATGGCCAGGGTAAGCTGAAGTACCCTTTAACATATCTAATTTTACAACTTTCTCTTTTTCTATATTTTGACTAAGCAAAAATTTTTCAGCTTCACGTCCAGCATAAACTTTTGATTTTAAACCTCTAAAAATATAAGCGCTTTTTATAAATCTTTGATTTAAAATATTGGAATCAAAACTACCCTTTCTTATAGCTATATTTAATTCATCTGGCGTCATCATTCTTACTTGCTGTAAAGATAAATTTAATCGTTTAGCTAGCTCTTTATGGAAAAACTCCAAAAGATAGCAGTAATAAAACCAAGCATCTTTCCGATATGATTTTAAATAAATAATATCTGCTGCAATATCAAAATATTTCTTTTCTTTAGTATTAAGTTGTAATTTTTTAATAAAATTAAAACGTAATTTTCTATCATTTCTAATCTGAGATTCAAGTATTTTTAAATTTTTATTGACATTTACTTTTTGACGGAGTAAACCTGACCACATTGTCAAATAATAATCCAGCTCATAAGCAGGACCAATATAAGTATAAGGCACCCAGAGCCATTTTTTATAATGGCTAATTATTTTATTTTTTAATTTACTTTCTATTCTATCAAGATTATTTTCTATATATTTTGGATCTTTATGGCTAAATAATTTTCTAGCACTTTTATCAGCTTTTATAAGTAATAAAATTCTTAAAGCTTCTATCTCTTCTTTCAAGGACATACTAGCTTTATCTGGAGTGGTAAGTATTGAAAAAACCTCAGCTGGATTTAAATTCAAATTACTTTCTTTTATTTTATTCTCTACCATCCCCCATAAAAACTTGGTCAAATCCTCCCCATCCGAATCTACAAACCAAGTTGTTAGAGTAAGTCTGCCCTGCGCTTTATAAAAATAGCTCTGTAATTTATTATGAAAATATACCAACTCTATACTACTCATTTTACCAAAATCCGTTCTTCTATTTTTTCTAACAAATTTAAAAAGTTCAGACACATCTTTTAGACCATCTCTTTGTAGATGAAATATAAAATTTGGCTTTGTTTTTATAGTATGTAAAATAGCTTCAATAAATTCCCTTAACTGTTTAAGAGGTATGTAGGCACCCACTAAATCATAAGCCTGACCTACTAGTAAAAAATCTTTTAAAATATTTTTACCTATTACTTTTTTCTGATCAGACAAAGCACTAAAAACTGCTGGACCAGTTATGATGATCGGCATCCTATAAATTTCAAAATTTTTACGCCAAACTTCTCTTCTTGGCATTTTTTAATCCTTTAATTTCTTTTTCAAAATTTCTTCTGCCTTTTGTGGATTGGCTTTGCCTTTACTCTCTTTCATAAATTGTCCCACCAAAAACTTTAATACTGCAATTTTACCAGCTTTATATTCTGCCACTTGCTCTGGATTAGACATCACTACCTCGATAGCTATATCCTCTAAACTACTATCATCATCAATTTGAGCCAAATTTAGTCTTTCGGCAATATGGCTAGGATCATCATCGGCCCCATTAAACATTTCTTTCAGTATTACTTGACCAGCGGAGCTATTGATAGTTTGCTTATAAATCAAACTAATAAACTCTGCCATATTTTCAGCGCTAATTTTAAGATTTTTAATATCAAAATTATTATCAATCAAAGCAAACAATTCACTACTTATCCAATTAAAAGTTAACTTTGATAATTTTTCTTTTTTACCTGCCCACAGTTGGCTAGCTTCATCACTATCTTCAGAAAGGCCTTCGGCTTTAAAAAGCCAAGCCCTGAGATCAGACATCACTTCTTCAAAATAATTGGCCCAGACTCTTTGATTGACCAAAACCCAAGCATCCTCTGTTTTAAGATTATATTCTTTAACAAATCTATCTTTTTTATTGTATGGTAGCTCTACCATGGTAGAAACTACAGTTTGCATCAATTTTTCTGAAATAATAATTGGCGGCAAATCTGGTTCTGGAAAATATCTATAATCAGATGAGCCTTCTTTGGTGCGCTGTAGTACTGTTTCCTCTTTATCTTCATCCCAGCCGCGAGTCTCTGTCACTTGCGGAGCCTGCTTATCATCCCAAAGTTTGGCTTGTCTTTTTTCTTCAAACATCAAAGCTTTTTCCACAGCCTTAAATGAATTGAGGTTTTTTATTTCTGTTTTAGGATAAAGATCATGGTCACCTAAAGGTCTTAGTGATATATTGGCATCACATCTCAAATGACCTTTTTCCATGTCCGCCTCAGAAACATCTAGATAACGAGCAATCAGCCTGAGTTGTTGTAAAAATTCTTTGGTCTCTTTGGGACTTTTAAAATCTGGTTTGGTCACAATCTCAGCTAGCGGTGTACCACCCCGATTAAAATCTACCAAAGTCTTATCGCCTTTATGAATATTTTTGGCGGCATCTTCTTCTAAATGTAATCTTTCTATACCAATACTCCAAGTCTGATTATCTACTTCAATTACCAAATGTCCGTCATGAGCTAATGGTTCGTCAAATTGAGATATTTGATAGCCTTTGGGCAAATCTGGATAAAAATAATTTTTTCTATCAAACTTTGATTGCTTATTTATTTTACAATTCAAGGCCAAAGACATCATCATAGCCAGCTTGATAGCTTCTTTATTGACGCTAGGCAATGTCCCTGGATGTCCCAAGCAAATAGGACAAACTAAAGTATTTGGTTCTTGGCCTTCTGAATCATTAGAACAACTGCAAAACATCTTACTCTTGGTCTTGAGTTGTAAATGAATTTCTAAGCCTATAATTGTTTCGTATTTAGCCATAGCTTAACTATATATATTTTTTGATTTTATTACAAACCTCATTGTGAATATCATCAATACTTCTCATTTGTCCACTACCATCATCACAATTTATTATTTCCCAGTTATATTTTTTGGCCACATAGTTACCAGCCTCTAAAGCGTCTTCTAAATGTCCCAAATCATTTTCATGAATATCATTTTTTGATTTAATATTATCGTGCCGAGCATTTTTCTGAAGGGCTAAATTTTGGGAAATATCAGCCGAAATATTCATAAAAAATACTAGGTCTGGTCTTGGAATATCAAAAATGCCAAATTCCAATTCATCTAGCCAATTTAAAAATTTATCCCGCTCTAGAGTATCTTTTATTTTGCCAGCTTGATGGACCATATTGGAAGTGGCATAGCGATTGGCCAAAACAATTTTTCCTTCACTTAGCCATTCTTTCATCCGAAAAGAAGCCTCATACCTATCAACAGCGTAGAAAATACTAGCTCGATAAGCACCTACTTCTTTGGCGCTACCAAAATCACCATTAAGATATTTTTCTACCAAGACTGCTGATGGCTGGCCGTATTGAGGAAAATCAACAGTCTCTAGCTGATGACCATCAGCTAGTAATTTTTCTTTAAGGAGATTAAACTGGGTAGTTTTCCCCGATCCATCTCCTCCTTCTATAACTATGAATTTTCCTTTAGCCATATTTATATTGAGTAACCTGAGCCAGACGCGACTGTCCGCGCTAGCGGGGAGCGGTCGTCTCAGGATACGAGTAATATTATTTAATACCCACTAGAAGCAAAACGCTCCTCACCTCTATTTGTCTCGTCTAACTGTTCTACTTCTACCACTTCTAAATCTTCGTGACGCTCTATAATCATCTGACAAATTCGGTCACCTTTTTTTATATTATAAATTTCTTGGCTTAAATTGATTAAAACAATCTGCACTTCACCACGATAATTAGAATCAAAAACACCCCCCATAGTATGAAGACTATGTTTGGCGGCTAAGCCGCTCCTGTCTCTGACATTACCCCAATAGCCACGCGGTATAGCTATAGCCACTCCGGTCTCCACTATGACTTTTTCTCCTGGACTTAATTCATAATCTTTATAACTATAAAAATCCATGGCTGCATCGCCTTCTTTCATCATCTGTGGCAACTGCGCATCTATATATAATTTTTTTGCTTTTATAATCATTTAGTTAATTCTAAGTATTTAAATTTAACACCATTGTATTCCTGGACATCTGACTCTGATATTATATTTTTAAATTCGCTATAATCTGGAAAGTAAGTATCAGCTGGATAAGTAGCGTCAATCAAAGTCAAATATAATTTATCCGCATACTTTATAGACTGAGCATAAATAGATGCTCCACCTATAAAAAATATTTCTTCTTCTATAGAATTATTAGCATATTCCAGTGCTTCTTCAATAGAATACATTACTTTAGCATCAGCCACCATAAAATTTTGATCTTTGGTTAAAACTATATTTTCTCTATTGGGTAATGCTTTGCCCATAGATTGATAAGTAGTCTGGCCCATTATGACCATATGTCTAGAAGTAACTTCTTTAAAATGCTTCAAGTCGGGTGGCAAATGGATAAGCAATTTATTTTGATATCCTATACCACGATCACTAGCTATGGCGGCTATTAAACTAATTATTGGTTTATTCATAATATTATTTTTGTCCCCAATCTAATAATTCTGTAAATCTTAAATAAAATCCAAAAGGATCTTCCATCCTAAAATCTTTCCATTTATGTCCATGATCCTCTTTTTCTTGTAATTCTCTTACCACAAATTTTTTAAGGTGAGTAGTAGCTAAATCATAAATATTATCTATATCTTTAACACAAATAGTTATTTCAGTAGCATAAGCTCTTTTTGTATCTTTGGAAAATTGCTTAAAATATGCTTGATTATATATTCTATCATCCCCACCGTAAAAATTTAACATTGTATTTCCTAATTCATCGTTTCTGGTCATTGTTAAATAACCTAACTCCTTTTCATTTGATTTATCATACATTGTAATATCAAAACCTAATTTAGAATAAAATGATTTTACAATATCCAAATCTGGGACATGTAATTCTATTATCAAATTATTTTTTATTGATTTATTCATATTTTATACAGCAATTGGTGCTTTAATTGTAGGATGAGGGTCATAACCTTCCAAAACAAAATCTTCAAATTTAAAATCTTCAATATTTTTAATACTCTGATTTATTAACATTTGTGGCAATTTTCTTGGCTGACGTGATAATTGCTCTTTGACCTGATCAAAATGATTACTATAAATATGAAGATCGCCGTAGACATGCACAAATGTTCCGGCCTCCAGTCCAACTACCTGAGCGACCATCATCAGTAGCAGTGAATAGGAAGCAATATTAAACGGCACTCCCAAAAAAGTATCACAGCTTCTTTGATACATCTGTAGAGATAATTTGCCTTGAGCTACATAAAATTGATAAAGCAGGTGACAAGGTGGCAAAGCCATCTGGGGAATTTCTGGTGGATTCCAGGCTGACACTATCATACGCCTATCATTGGGATTAGTTTTCAATCTTTCTATCACGTCTTTAAGTTGATCCACTCCGCCAAAGTCCCTCCACTGTTTACCATAAACTGGCCCGAGATTACCCCACTTCTTGGCGAACTCTTCATCATTTTTGATATTGTCTATAAACTCCTGCATCTTTTCTTCCCACTCTGGGCTGTATTTAGGAAATTTTTCAGTCAAAGAATTTGCTTCAAGATATTTTTGGTAAGGCCACTCATTCCAGATTTTAACACCATTGTCCACCAAATATTTAATATTAGTGTCACCTCTAACAAACCAAATAAGCTCATGAATAATTCCTTTCAAAAACATTTTCTTGGTAGTAAGAAGCGGAAAGCCTTCGGACAAATCAAATCTAGCTTGAGCACCAAAAACACTCCTGGTGCCAACACCAGTTCTATCACTTTTGTCCACTCCTTCATCCATTATTTTTTGAAGTAGCTCTAAATACTGCTTCATATACTTATTATTTTACCAATTTATCAAGTTGTTTATAAAAATCCTTTAAAGACCCATTATTATTAATAAAAAAATCTGCTTGCTTCATCACTGGTGGGATAGTAAGCTCGGTTTCCAATTTATGATCTTTCTGAAATTCTTTCCAGGTCTTAGTAGCGTCATCTGGATTTTCTCCTCTCATTCTAAGTCTCTGCCAACGAGTTTTCATATCCACTTCAATAGCTACTAATTTAAAGCTAGCTAGTTTTTTTAATTCTTTAACATCATCCAATCTACGTATACCATCTACAACTACTATATCATATTTTGCTTTACCCACATCGCCGGCCATAACTTTGGCATACAAATCTTGGCCAAATTCTTGACGAGTAATACGAGAAATGGCGCTCATATTTTCTCTAGATTGTGGTAAATACAAACGATCTAGCAAATCTCTCATAGAAGTAGAAAAACGAAAAGTACCGGCTCCATATTTGGCGGCTAAATATTTGGCTGCCGTACCTTTACCACAAGCTGGCAGTCCAGTAAAACCCAAAATTATTTTACCTTTTTGATCTCGCTTAAGATTTTTAGCTTTTTTTATCATATTATTCTTTTTTCTCAGTCATACCTTCATAAGCTTGGACTTCATCTTCATACAAAACATCTAGTTGTATGCCGGCTTGTTTCAAAATATCCACGCCACCTTGATGATAATGTCTTTCCGCTACTACCCTTTTGATACCACAATTGACTAGCAACATACAACAAACATGGCAAGGTACCATCCGACAATAAATAGTTGCTCCATCTAAAGAAACTCCTCTTTTGGCTGCTTGAGTTATCAAGTTCTGCTCAGCGTGAATAGTCCGGACACAATGGCTACTGATAGTCCCATCACCATGATCAGTTTTTTTAATCAAATGTCCTACTTCATCACAGTCTGGAAAGCCTTTAGGTGCTCCCACATAGCCAGTCACCAGCAGTTGATTATCTTTGACAGCGATTGAACCACTACGCCCTCTACTGCAAGTAGCGCGTTTGGAAGCAGTCCTAGCCATTTCCATAAAATATTCATCCCAACTAGGGCGAACGTATTTTTCTTCTTGATTATTATCTAGCCCTCCAGCTTTTTTTTCTTCACTAGCCATAAGTTTATTATTTAATTTTCTTTTATATACTTCTTTCTTTCTGGAAATTTTTCTAAAATATATTTATAATAATCAGCTTTGTCTGGTATTACATTTCTTACTCCCCCGCGAGGATTCTCTACATCGCCAAGATAACGGGGTATTACATGAAGATGAATATGTTTTTGACTCTGCCCGCCGGCCAAGCCAACATTGAAGCCAATATTATAGCCATTGGGCTGATATTTTTCTTCTATTTTTTGTTTGACTGCTTTTATTATTTCATACAAATTATTCCACTCATCACTAGATAATTGAAACAAATCTTCTTTATGCTCTTTACTAAATATTTCACAATGTCCAGCTGCTACTGGTACTTCAGAAAAACGAGAAGTAAAATATTGACTATCTATTACTTTTCTTTCATCTTCTTTTTGAATATCACAAAAAAAACAAAACATTTTATTTAATAATTTCTAATATTTTATTAGCTATAACTTTATTGTTGGCACAAATAAAACTAGTATTTCTATCATCTGTTTCTAAATTACCGTCCAAAGACAAAATAATTGCTCCTGCTTCTTTAGCTATTAATTTACCAGCTAAAATATCATGCAGTTCTGAATCTGAACTGATGACTACTTCTATTTTACCAGCCGCTAGCATGGAAAAATCCAAAAGTGGTGACCAATTTTCCATATATCTTTTTATAATATTGGACGTTTTTAAATTTTCAATTATTTTTAATCTAAAATTTTCATCGTGATTGTACTTGGCTATAAATGAAATACTAGCTCTACGTAAATCTGTTTCAGAGTTTACATTTATTTTTTTATCATTCAAAAAAGCTCCTTGACCTTTGATAGCATAGTAGAGCTTATCAATAATAGGATTGTAAACTACCGAAAAAATTACTTCTTTATTTTTCATCAAAGCAATAGTACAAGAAAAATTGGCCAAACCTAAAATAAAATTATTTGTTCCATCCATTGGATCAATAATAAAAGTATATTCCGAGCCATTGGCTATATCGTCTGATTCCTCCGAAATAATATTATAATCTGGAAAATTTTCTTTGAGTATTTTCAAAACTGCAGCTTCGGCTTCCAAATCAGCTATAGTTACAAAATCAGACGGCATTGTTTTTTCAGTCACTTCTAATTCTTGCCCAAAATAGTGCTTTAAAACTTGGCCACCAGCTCTGGCTGCGGCTATGATTTTTTGATATTTTTCTTCCATGCTTTTGTACTTCTAATTCTAGCAGAATCAAGGCCTTTTTTCAAATCATTAATAATCAAAAAAATTAGCTAACATTAGCTAAATTTTCTTTATTTTTTTCTGCCTAACTTTATAATCAGGAATGGTCTTTTCTACCAAAGCCCAAAAGTGCCGTGAATGATTCATTTCCTTTAGATGGCAAAGCTCATGGACAATAATATAGTCAGCTAATTCTAGTGGTAAAATCGCTAAACGATAATTAAAATTTAAATTTTTTGAAGACGAACAACTGCCCCAACGACTCTTTTGATTGCGAATAGCTATCTTATTATATTTAAAATTATAATATTCATTAAAATATTTCAACCTCTCCTCTACCAAGAACCTAGCTTGTTTTTTATAATGTTTGATCTCAGTAGCCGAATGCCAGATACCCAAAATACTGGGATTGGATTTTCTCTTTTCAATGCCCCTGACTATCCAGTTGATACGACTAGCTAAAAAATTTTTAAGCAAAAATACCGGATAAGCACTAGGTGCAGTCAAAACAATACTACCATCAGCCTCAATAGCTAAACGGATATATTTTACTCTGGCTCTACGACGAAGAGTATATTCGTAATTTTGACCTGATATATTGATATTTTTTTTCTCTATTTTACTAAACATCTGTTTTTACATTATCCTCCAAAGTACCTTGGGCGGCAGTAGTGTAAGCTCTGACTAGCCCCCCTGTCCCCAATAAAACTCCGCCAAAGTAGCGAACTACCACTATCAAACAATTCATTATGTCTTTTTTTTGCAATAAATAAAGAATAGGCTGCCCAGCTGAACCGACTGGCTCTTTGTCATTATCAAATTTTTCTCTGAGCACCCCGCTTTCTTTAAGTCTATAAGCATAGACTGTATGGACTGCTCCTTTATATTTACCTTCAAAACTTTGTAAGATTTCAGACACTTTTTTTTCATTATCTACATAAAAAGCAAAGCCCAAAAACTTGGACCGCTTTATAGAGACCTGACTATCTTTATTATCTATTATTCTATTCATCTAAAAAATTGCCAGCCAGAGATTAATCTATCTTGGATAAAATTATTGTTCGTCAACTACTTTATGATGATCTTCCTGATGACTCTTTTGTTTTTTATGACTCAAAAACCCGCAGCAAGACATACTACCACTATCTTTTTTGATCATGTTAAGACCTAAAACAATCAAAATAATTGGCCAAAAGAATCCCCAAAAATCTCCTTGAATAATGCCCATCTTTTCAAATAAGACCAAGACACCCAAAATTACTAAAATTAATCCAAACATAATTTTTTTATTAATTATTATATAAATATTAAAAAACCCTATAATTATATTATAGCAAAATTAAAACAAACAAAAAACCCCTCAAAAAACTATAAAGATAGATTTATTAAACAATATTCAATTACTATGAAGCTTTATTCTTGTCAAAGCAGTTAAAATATCATATAGTTACCCCGTAGAAAAAAGAAAACTTATGCCTACAATCGCCATAAACAAACAGCTTAATCATAATTTCCAAAACTTAGAAGAGTTTGAGGCTGGTTTAGTTTTGACTGGGGCTGAAGTGAAATCTATTAAAACTAGACATATTAGTCTTAAAGGCGCTTTTATTTCTATTAAAAATGGTCAAGCCTACATCAAAAAGGTACATATTCCTATTTATGCCAAAGCTTCTCTACAAAGTATGAAAAACTACGATTCAGATGCCAACCGCAAATTACTTTTAACTAAAAAAGAAATACTATATTTATCCAGTAAAACCAAGGAGAAGGGCTTGACAATAATGCCTGTTTCAGTGTATACTACGCGAAGGTTAATTAAGGTAAAAATTGCTTTAGTTAAAGGAAAAAGGAAATTTGACAAACGAGAAGATATCAAAAGAAAGGATATCAATAGAAACATTTTAAGAAAATTGAAAAATTTTTAATTAAGGGGATGTTTTTTATTTGACGTCAGATGAAGTGATATATAGCAAGTTGAGTTCGTGATCTCGTAAAAAATTACACTAAAATAAGTGCAGAAAACACTTTTGCCAAAGTAAAAGAACTTTTCAAAGTTCCTAGCTTTGCACCAGTCTTGGCCTAAATTGTGCCTCGACCGTTTCTAGGCTAAGCCGCCTGAGCTTGACTAGAGGCGCCATATTTTTCAGGCTAGAAATACCTGGAGTTAGTACAAGTATTTTGAAACAAAAAAACTAGCTCGGTTGTTGGTTTTTTGTCAATTTTAGAGCCAACAATTTAAACCACAAAATTGAATAAGCTTGTAGAAGTGTATTAGGACATTTGCCAGACAGGGGTGTGATACCCCTCATCTCCACCAGTTTTAAAAGCCCCTAAAGGACTGCTAAAACTCCATTTTAGAAGTTAAAACAAATTTATTAGAAACAGCAAAAGAAACAAAACAAACTTCGTTGCCAAAAAATATTGGATGAATAGACAAATCCGGGCAGTAGAAGTTAGAGTAATTGGACCAGAAGACGAACAATTAGGTGTTATGCCAATTGCCCAAGCGCTCAGTTTGGCCATTGAAAAAGGTTTGGATTTAGTGGAGGTCTCTCCCCTAGCCCAACCGCCAGTATGTAAAATTATTGACCACGGCAAATTCCAATACCAACAAAGTCGCAGCCAACAAAAAGTCAAACAACTAGAGACCAAAGGCATTAGATTGTCTTTAAAGATTGGTCAACATGACATGTTGGTAAAACAAAAACAAGTACAAAAATTTTTATCCAAAGGCCATGACGTCAAAATAGAATTGAGATTAAAAGGCCGTGAAAAAGCTATTACTTTCAAAGAAAAAGCTAAAGAAGTAATAAAACAATTTGTAGCCGACTTAGACGGCGAATATAATGTTGACAAAGACATACAACAACAAGGTGCTATATTAAGTGTATTGATCAATAAAAAATAATTCCATAAGACTATGAAATTGAAAACCAAAAAAATACTCAGCAAAAGAGTTAAGATAACTAGCAAAAAGAAAATCCTTATCCGCACTGGTGGACAAGATCATTTTAATTCTAGAGAATCTTCCAAGGTTACTAAAAACAAAAAACGTGATAAAGAAATATCACCTGTTAATGTCAAAGCAGTCAAAAAACTATTACCTTATCTATAATTTATAAAGAAACTAAAATATTATGCCAAGAGTAAAAAGAGGCACTACCCATGTCAAAAGAAGGAAAAATCTTCTAGCTAAAACTAAAGGATATACTTGGGGTCGTAAGAATAAAATAAAACAAGCCAAAGAAGCTGTGCTCCATGCTGGTACACATGCTATGCGTGATAGACGCAATAAAAAAAGAGTTAATCGTAGATTATGGCAAACCAAGCTTAATGCTGCTCTGCACCAATTGGATTGGAAATATTCTGCTTTTATACACGCTATGAAAGTCAAAAACTGTGAGTTGGACAGAAAAGTATTGTCTCAACTAGCTGAACAAGATCCAGCCGCTTTCCAAAAAATTGTTGCTGAATTGAAGAAATAATAAAAATTTTATCCACCCAGCCCTTCGCGAAGGGCTGGGTGGATTTTATTTTATAAATTTAAATAATTTTTTAGGTGGCCGAATTTTATAAAGCCAAACACCAAAATATACACCAATTGAATCTATCAATATATCACGACCACTGCCCACCCGACCACTGACAAAAGTTTGATGAATCTCATCTATCAAAGCATAAGTAATAGCTGCTACAATCACAAAAAGTAAATAATGACGCTCTGATCTATCCAAACTGGCAGCTACCAAATAAGTTAATACTAAAAAAACAAAGCTATGAGCTAACTTGCGTAAAATAAAATCATATTTAGGTGGTAAATTAGTAGCTAAATCTGGTATATCCGAAAGATAAAAAATCAAATAACCCCATAAAGCGGCTAAAAGTAAAAATATAATTTGTTGTTTATACTTTTTAGAAAGCATGACTATATTATAACAAATTGCCGAAAATAAAAACACCCGTTGTCCTCGCGCTTGGCGCGAGGACAACGGGCTCTCTGGTCCTACCTGTTGGTAGGCGACCTCCTCAGTTCCTCGAAGTAGTCTCTAGCGGGTTTACCAACCCGCCTAACCATGTTACGTCCCACCACTCGCAAGACCAGAGTGATGGTATGACTCTGAAACTCAATACCAGGATGAGGCGCCCGACGGTTAATCCATCTCACCAAGGTACGGAAATTGCTAGACAGGTAAATGCCCAAGGTTTGTCCCAGGTTGTAGACCTTGGGCATAGCTCTGAGCATCACTGCTGCCTGGAGTTCCCAAGACTTCATCAGTTTGGGGTAGAATACGACATGGTGTCCGTCGTATTTATCCCAACCCGCCGAATGAATGATTCTCCCCTCTCTTTCTAGACGTTTCCTCAGTGGTGAACCAGGAATTGGCACCAAAACCATAAATTGGTTGGTCTCAATCCGCCAGTTGATGGCCGCCTTCACTGTTTCAGCGATGGTGGCCAAAGTATCAGGATCAAAACCCATGATCCACATCGCATGGACAGCAATACCATGCTTGTGAAACATAGCTGTCTGTTCACCCATGCGAGCAAACTCCAGCTTGTTGCCCGTAGCTTGGGCATTGTCGGGGTTTATCGATTCATAGCCAATACAGGCTCGATTAAAGCCCGCTCGGCTCATCAAAGCCAAGACCCCCGGATGGTCAGCCAAGGCCAGACGAACCTGACCAGAATATGAACCCTGCAAACCATGATCAATGATCATCTGACACAGCTGTGTCAAACGATCAACACCAGAAACAGTCACCTGACCAGTGCTGTCTTTCTGGTCAGCAGCCAAGTTGTCATCTCCGAAGAAAATCGGAATCCTCCCATAGATTCTTCGGTAAAAAACAAGGTCTGCCAAGACTCTCTCAGCTGAACGAACACGGTACTTTCCACCGTGCATGGTCCACTCCGAGCAGAACTCACACTTGTGATCACATCCTTCACTGGTGATCATTGTCAGAGTTCTTGGCTTGTAGCCAGTCACCAAGCGGAAATCAGGCGTGGCCCATGAATCAGGGTCAACCTGCCTGGGCATAGCCGTCTTGTGGACTTGATTGCCCGTCATGAAGGCCAAACCGCCAATTTCTGACAGGCGACGCAAATCGTCACCGCTAATCACCTGAGTATCCTCAAGTGACTGATACCACTCCAGCCACTCAAAGAAACTGCTGTCTGCCCAATGACGGAAGACGAAATCAATACCACTCTCCAGCGCCTCCTGACACTCGAAAGTGAAATGAGGTCCTCCACCAAGTATAGTCGCCCGCGGATTCAGCCTTTTGGCCTTGGCCACGAGCTGGTAAGCGCGTGGCGCAGTCGAGGTGGTTGACGAGACCAAGATCAAATCCGCCTTGGAGACCAGAGTCCAATCGAGCTGCGATTGACGCAACTCTTCACAGAAGATGACGCACTGATGTCCGAGTTCCTGAGCTCGGGGGAGTAACCTCGGTAGACCCGCCCGCGGCGTGTACACTTGCGTAAACATATGCAGTCCAGGAGCTTTGGGTTCGATTCCTACTATCAACATGACTAGTCCTCTCTTTCCTTCAGTTTCAGTTCCTTCGGTTGACAAATAACGACTAACCTTATGAGTTTACGACTAGGAAACAAAAAAATCAAGCACTAAAGGGCTATTTATATAAATAATAAAAATACCACTTGAAGTTTTAGCATCAGGTGGTATTTGAAAACAAATAAAAAAATGATTATTTTAAAATTTCTTTGGCTCTAATGATATCACTATTAATATTCTCTACTAATTTATCTTTAACTGAAAATTTTTCTATGTCCCGAAGCTTAGCCACAAAACGAAAAGAAATTTTATCTGGGATATTTTGTAAATGCTCACCAGAAATAAGGTGTGCTTCCAATGATTTTCTCTTATCAGCAAAAGTTGGTATTGGTCCATAATGCATAGCAGCTTGATACTGTTTATCACCTACAATCACCCAGCCACAATAAACACCATAAGCATGCTCAAAATTATCTGGAACAATAAAATTAAGGGTGGGAAAACCAAGTCGCTTACCTCTACCAGCACCACCAATAACTCTAGTATTATATATTTTGTCAAAAGCCGTATTTAGACGAGAGACCATATACATAGCTACTAGTAATACTGCTGCTGCTATATATTGGCTAGGCGCTAAAACATTTTTATATAAAAATATATCTATAATCACTGCCAAAAATGGAAAAGTAAGTTCCAATATTGTAGCTACTTTAACCTGAGTATTTTTAAGACCTCGATAATAAATCCATAGAGCCACTAGACCAGTACTCAGAGCAATAATTAAAAACCGCCCGTATTCTTTACTGCTAGGTGCTCCGAGACTAGATTCTTGGCTAAAAATAAACACAAAAATAAAAGCTAAGATAGTAGTAATTAAAAACCTCATAGCAGTCACCAAGGTATTTGATTTTCTAAGTAAGGCAAAACGAGAAAAAGCTGTAGACGAACCCCAAGCAAAAGCTGCTCCTAAGGCAAATAAAGCGGCTAAGGCAGTTTGTCCAGCCGCAAAATTTACTAGACCATCTTTAAAAGTTACAAAATAAGCCGCCAGTAGTGCCAAAAATGCCCAAACAATATACTGCTTACTAATTTTTTCTTTAAGAAAAATCACCGCAAATAGCATAGCAAAAAGTGGTTGTAATTTTTGTAATAAAAACACCACTGAAAAAGAAATAAAATTAACTTTAACTAAAGCGGTAGTAAACCATAAAGTACCTAGCACTCCGCTTAATAAACTAACTAGAAATAATGCTCCCCATTCTTTTTTGCTGAAACTTATTTTTTTAAAATTCTTCAACAAAAATGGTGAGATAATAAGCAGACCAATTAAATGCTCATAAAAAACTATAATAATCGGCGGCAAAGAAAAAAGAGAGCGACGAAGTACACCATCTAGCGCCCATAATATAGCGGCCAATACTATCAGATATGGCCCAAGTTTTTTCCAAGTTATATTCATACACAAATTATAGCATATTGATAAAAATTTCTGTAACTGCTATTCTAAATTAGAATAGTTTAGCTAATGTTTCACAAAAAATATTTAGTAAATACAGCTGAGATCATCTGTCTGACATTACTAGCTAGTGCCGGCATTATTTTAATTGCCCTACAAATAAAACCACTAGGCTTTTTGATATTAGTTTTTGGTTTAATAAGTTTGTATTACTGCCCTAAAAAATTTATTAAAGAACTATTATTAGTTTATATTTCTTTAGCCTTATTAGCTATTACTCAAATTACCACTGATACTAGTTATGCCCACATGTTTCAGATGGGTACAACATTAGCTTTAGCTGTCAGTATCCCCTATTTTGTTTCTCGTTATATTTATAAAGATCATTTAGTCCGTTTCACTTTCCATCATGGACGCAAATGGTCTCACAAAGAAATAGCTTGGATTTTTATTACTGCCACAATATCTTATTTACTATTACCATATTACCTCAAAAGCACCGGTGCTTATCTCAACTGGACTGTAGAGCCAGGAATTGGAAATATTATTCGCTTGTTTATCGGTACAAATGGTTTAGGCATTTGGGATGAATTATTTTTTGTTAGCACAGTCCTAGGCATCCTTCGTCGCTTCTTGCCATTTTCATGGGCCAATTTTATACAGAGCATTTTATTTACTTCTTTTTTATATGAATTAGGCTTTACTGGTTGGGGATTTATTATGATTTTTGTATTTGCCTTAATTCAAGGAATGGTATTTAAAAAAAGTGAATCATTACTCTATATTATTACCATCCATTTAACTTTAGATTTTATTTTATTTTTAGCTCTGATTGAAGCGCACCATCCAGATTGGATGCCTATATTTATAACCTAAAAAAACAAAAAATCGCCTCAATAGCGACAGAAAGTATTATTTATATAATATAACAATTTTATATTTACAAACTCATATTATTATAAACTACTTTGGTCTTTATTTTATACTCCACTTTACACTTATCGCAATATTGTAATTGATTTATTTTTTGAACATTTTTAGTAACCTCAAATAATACCCGAGATTCCTGTCCGCAATTTTGGCAATATCTAGATTCACCAGCTATAAATTTATTAGCTTTGTCTTTTTTGATATTTTTTATATTTTAAAAGTAAACATCATCTTATAGAAGATAATTTATAATACCACAAGAGCTTATAATTGTCAATATTAAAAACAAAAAAATAGCCCCAAAAAATAAAGGCTAAATAGTGGCGGGATCGAAGGGACTCGAACCCTCGACCTTCTGCGTGACAGGCAGACGTTCTAACCAGCTGAACTACGACCCCGTATTTAAAACAAAAACATAATACACTATTTTCAATGTTTTAGCAAGCTTCTAGCTATTTAACAAACTATGAACAACAAAAACAAAAATTTATTATTCCTCAAATATTTGAATAATTTTACGAAAATTAAACACTAGGCTTATGATTTTTATTGAATTTATAAATATAAAAGAGAGAGACTACAATTAAAAAGAAACTAATCACCTGTGGTAACCTTAATTGCCAAAATATAAACGTATCATCAATTCTGACCAGCTCCATGAAAAATCTAATCAAACCATAAGCTACAAAATACCACAAAGTCAACGTTCCTCTCTTTAAAGTATTTTTAAAAGCTAATTTATATAAAATAAAAAACAAAATAATATTTAAAACTGATTCATAAAAAAAAGTCGGATGAAAATAAATAAATTCTTCATAGCCGGCTACTCTATTGATAGGAGAGATAGGTATCCCCCACCAAGCATTAGTTGGCCGACCAAACAACTCTTGATTAAAATAATTACCAAAGCGGCCAATGGCTTGACCAAGTGGCAAAGCCAAAACAATACCATCAGTCAATTTCCAAAAATTTATTTTATAACGATGAGCCAAAAATACAACTGTCAAAAATCCAAACAGTAGCGCACCCTGAATAGACAAACCCCCGTGCCAAATCTTAAAAATGTCCAATGGATTTTGTAAATAATAACTAAAATTAAAAAACACCACATGCCCAAATCTAGCTCCTAGCAAACCAAAAATAATGACATAAAAAACCAAATCTTCAAATTGGACTAGAGTTAAAATTGATTTTTTAATAAAATAACGTTTGGCCTGCCAAGCAGACACTAAAATAGCTAGGACTAAAATTAGTCCATACCAATGAACAGTTAATGGACCAAAAGAAAAAAATATTGGAGTTGGTAAATAATCGTGCCAAAACATTTTTTATACTTCTCCTTTCAAAATATAGCCAATAATCTCTTCCCAATTTTCATAAGAGCGGCTGCCACCTAAAATAGCTCCATTTATAATATAAGTGGGTGTGCCTGGAATATCTAAATCCACACCTTCTGAATAATCCTGTCTAATCTCACTAGCATATTTTTCTTCATCTAAACATTTATCAAACTGCGCAATATTAATACCTAAATTTTTGGATAATAATTTTAAATTTTTCTTATCAAAACTACCTTGATTCTCAAATAAAATATCACGATAAACCCAATAAGCCTCCTGCTCATTGGCACAAGAGGCGGCTAAATGCGCCTCAAATACCCCCGGATGAATCCCTTCTGTGGGATAATCTCTAATGGTCAGACGAAGCACCATGCCAAATTTTTCCATTACCCGTTTTAAAGTTTCTTGGTCAGCCTGACAAAATGGACAAGCAAATGATTCATAAACTATAACATTGATTATTGGATTTTCAGCTCCTAGCCATGGATCGTCGTCGGTCATTATATCAGCGGCAATTTTTTGATTATCTATATATTGGTCTTGAGTCAACCAAATACCAAGCTCGGCATTATAAATTTCTCCTTTTTTAGTATGATAATAAGCAATTGATACTTTGATGGCAAAATAAATAGATAAAATCATTATCAAAGCCATAATAGTTAAAAATATTCTGCCCGAGACTCTTTTATGCCAGGGTTTATAATAACTCTTGGCTACGGCATCAGAAACTCTTTCTTTTATTTTATTTTCTAAACCCATATATTTATTTTTGTAAATTTAATTTTTCTATATAATTTCCTAATTTAAACAAAGTACTTTCATCCATGGGCTTAGCTAAAATTTGTAAAGCCATTGGTAGCTTATTTTTGTCTTTACCAATTGGTAAAGACAAAGCACAAATACCAGCAATATTGGCTCCAACTGTGAATATATCTGATAAATACATAGCTAAAGGATCTTTGGATTTTTCTCCTATTTTAAAAACCGTAGTCGGTGTAACTGGTGTAATTAGAGCATCTACTTGTTCAAAAACTTCTGCGAAATCATTTTTGATAAGGGTGCGTAATTTTTGGGCTTGCTTATAATAAGCATCATAATAACCAGCTGACAAAATATAAGTACCCAAAATAATCCGACGCTTAGTTTCTGCTCCAAAACCTTGGCTCCGGACAGTTTTGTACCAGTCATCTAGACTCAGATTTTTATCAGCCCCCAGACCATATAAAATTCCATCATAACGAGCCAAATTGGAGCTGACTTCAGCTGGCATCAATAGATAATAAGCGGCTAAAGCATACTCGGTGTATGGTAACTTGACTGATTTTATCTCAAAACCGGCTTGGCTTAAAATTTTTATTTTATCTTCAATAGCTTGTTTTATTTCTTTATCAATGCCCTCACCAAAATACTCCTCTGGCACGCCAATACGAATTTTTTTGACATCTTTATCTAACTCTTTAATATAATCAACTACTTTGGTTGTGGAGCTAGTAGCGTCGTACTTATCAAAACCAGCCATCTGCTGTAAAAGATAAGCTGCTTCTTTGACTGTTTTGGTCAAAGGACCAATCTGATCCAAAGAAGAAGTCATAGCCATAGAGCCGTAGCGAGATACCCGACCGTAGCTAGGTTTGAGACCAACCACTCCACAAAATGAGGCTGGTTGCCTAATAGAGCCTCCAGTATCTGTGCCTAAAGACACCGGAGCAAGCTGGTTAGCCACAGCTACCGCTGAGCCACCTGATGAGCCACCAGATACTCTAGTTTTGTCATGTGGATTTAATACTGGGCCAAAATATGAATTTTCATTGGAAGAACCCATAGCAAATTCATCACAATTGGTTTTACCCAAAATCACCATACCAGCCTCTTTTAATCTAGCAACAGCCGTAGCTGTATAAGAAGCCTGATAATTTTCTAAAATTTTGGAGCCACCAGTGGCTTTTTGACCACTGACCAAAATAATATCTTTTATAGCTATTGGTATGCCAGTTAAAATAGTCCCCTGACCAGCTTTTATTTTCTGGTCAGCTTCTCTAGCTTCAGATAGAGCCTCTTCATTTATACTAATGAATGAATTGGTATCATCAGCTTTTATTTTGGCTAGATATTCTTTGGTTAATTCTTCACTACTAAATTGCCCATTTTTAAAAGCTTGTTGTATTCCATCAATATTTAATTTTTGTAAATCTATCTTCGACATAGCTATCTTAAATTCATCAAAACATTATTTATTAAAAACATTAGGTGCAGATACATATTGACCATCTTTTTGACCAGCCTGAGAAATAATTTCTGACTTAGATTCTTCCACTTGATCTGGTCTAGGTACCAAAGCACCAGTCGCTAAACCACTAAGACTCTCCTTAACATCTTTGAGATCTAAATTATTAATTTTTTCTACATAAGTCAAAATATCTTGCAATTGATGTTTGTAAGACTCTATTTCTTCTTCGCTGAGCTTCAATTTGGCCAAATCTGCCAAATGAACTATTTGTTCTTTATTAAACTCCATTAACTAAGTGTTATTGTTATTATTAAGTAAAATTATAATCTAGCCACTCTGAAATTGTATCTAAAATACGCTTATTTCGCAAATAATTTATTGCTTCTTCCAATTATCAATTTTTAAAACTACTAAACTAAACCAAATAATCAAAATAGTCTCAATAATAAAAAACAATATCTGTGCTGCCCACCAAGTAATCAAATATCCGGCATCATAATAAAAAACAGCTGGTAGTAGAACTATAAAAGACAAAAGAATACTCAAATAATAATCCAGTGGTGCACCAGCCCACCATTTTTTGTGCCACCAAATATGTTCTTTATTAAATTTTTTTAAAGGATGGTAAGGATTGAGTACAAACCACAAAAAATCCCACAAAATCACAAATATGAAAAACAAAGAAACAGTCATCAGCCAATTGACCAAATTTAATGTCTGACCAAAAGCATAAGGCAAGTGCAGTATCAACAGCACAAAAGTAAACATCGTGATGTGATAACCAGTCACCTCTCTGTCACTCATCAACTTTTTATAAATCTTAATAAACCAATTTACTTTGCTTGGCCGCCAAGTTGGCAAATTCATCGCCCAACCATTTTTACCTTCTATCTGAATTTCCAAAATAGCCAAAACAATCGCTAAGATAAATAAATAAACATTACTAATAATGACTGCTTGCATATTATTTTTACCCCGTTAAATAAGATTTAAGTCTTTTCTTGATATAAAACCTACCAAGATATGTTTTTAAATATTTTTCTCTTTTAATTGCATCTTGTTGATTTAAACAACATTCATAATATATTAAATTTAATGGTCTTCTATTTTTTGTTGATTCTACTTTACCCTCTTGATGTAACTTAAATCTTAAATTTAAATCTTTAGTATAACCAACATAAAAATTATTATCTTTCTTGCTTTTTAATATGTAAGTATAATAATTCATTATGGTGATTTAAATTTATTTAACGGGGTAAATAATTTTTAAAAATTCTTGTTCATTGATAATTTTTATATTTGGAAAATTTTTGGCTTTGCTTAGTTTTGAGCCAGCTTCCGCTCCGACCACTAAATAATCCAATTTGCCACTGACGGCTGCCACTACTTTAGCTCCCAAATTACGTACCATGTCTTTGGCTGTATCTCTGTCTATATTCAATGATCCAGTAAATAAGAAAGTCTGACCAGCTAATTTATTATTTTTGACTTTTATACTTTTGATATTGATATTTTGAGCCAAAAAATCAGCCAATAATTCTTGATTATCTTTTAACCAATCAACTATTGATTTGGCTACTTCTGGTCCAACATCTGGAATAATTTGTAAATCGTCAAAATTGGCTAGCTTAAATTTTTCCAAATTACCATAGTGATTAGCCAAAACTAAAGCCGTAGCTTCACCCACATGTCTAATGCCGAGAGCATAAATGAAATTGTTAAAATTGACTGTCCTAGCCTCTTCTATAGCCCTAAGCAACTTAGAGCTCTTTTTATAGGCAAAACCCTCTAGAGGCTCTAAATCGCCTATTTTAAGACGAAATATGTCCACTGGGGAGACCACTAGGCCCTGGTCTATCAATTGTTTGACGATACTATCTCCCAAGCCATCAATATTAAAACCTTTTTTGGAAACAAAATGAATAATCGCTTCCAAGTTTTGGCCATAACATTTTTTGTTACTACAATAATAAGCCACCTCGTCAGCTGCTTTGGTTACAGCCGAATTACAACTGGGACATTTTTTTGGAAAAATAAATCTCTTTTCTTGACCACTACGCAATTTTTTTAAAACCTCAACAACAGCGGGGATGATATCTCCCGCCTTTTGAATAATCACTGTATCACCTATCCTAACATCCAATCTAGTAATTTCATCTTGATTGTGCAAAGTAGCTCGTGAGACTGTACTGCCTGCTACAGATACTGGCTCTAGTATAGCTACTGGTGTCAATGCTCCAGTGCGACCAGTTTGAACTTCAATATCCAAAATTCGACTAGTGACTTGCTCGGCTGGAAATTTATAAGCTAGCATCCAACGCTCAGCTTTACCAACATGTCCTAATATTTTTTCTTGAACTAAATCATTGACGACTATGACTGAACCGTCTGTTTCGTAATCTAATTTTTTGCGTCTATCCACCCAATACTTCAAAAAATTTTCTACTTCATCAATATTTTTACAAAGCCTACTGTCCATATTGGTTTTAAAACCCAAATCATTTAGAATCTGATGAACTTCCTGATGAGTTTTTTGACCAAGATCAGAAATAATTTCAAAAGCCAAACAGTCCAAACCCCTACTTTGTGTAATTTTTGGATCAAGTTGTCTGATTGAACCAGCCGCTACGTTTCTAGGATTAGCAAAGAGTGGCAGACCGGCCTTAATTTGTTGTTTATTTAAACTGGCAAAAGCAGTCTTACTCATTACTACCTCTCCTCTAATTTCTACTACCGACGGCAGTTGCCTATCTTTAAGCGGCAAGAGTGACAAAGGTATACTTTCAATGGTTTTAAGATTGTTGGTCACATCTTCACCAACCACACCGTCACCACGAGTAGTCCCACGGAAAAAAATACCATTTTTATAGGTTAAAACTACCGTTAATCCATCCAATTTTAACTCCGCAAAATAATCTTTTATTTTAGCTCCCAATATCTTTTCATTTCTAGTCTGCCAGTCTTCTATATCGGAGCGAGAAAAAGCATCAGCTAGAGATAGCACCTTCTTAGAGTGCTTTACTTTGACAAATTTATCCAAAGGCCGACCACTGACCCTTTCAGTCGGTGAATCTGCTTGTTTAAATCTGGGCCACTTTTTTTCCAAAGTTTCTAGCTCTCTTTTAAGAGAGTCCAAAGCTCCATCAGAAATTTCTTGAGTATCTAAAACATGATAAAGATAACGATGATGATTAACCTCTTTGGTCAACTTGGCTATTCTATTTTTTGCTTCTTGCTCTGTCATTTTAAAGATTTTTTTTCAATTCTTCTTCAGAAAAAATTACATAAGAAAATATATCAGACACGGCCGCCAGAGCTGGAATTTCCACTCTCAATCTATATTTAGAATTTTTATAACTACCATCTACAATTACAACAGCATTAGAGGCAATGCCTACAATATAGTCTGGCGCTCCACCACTAGGATCTGCATAAATATCAAAAGCAATTGATTTGACTGTATTATTTAGTGGCCGGAAAGAAAAACGATAAAAATTACTATCTGATATTGGATAATTAGCTGAAGTCGGGCTACAAACATTATTGCTATTATAAGAACAATCACAAATAGCTATATCTTTTTTGGTGCTAGCATTAAATAAACTAGCTTGATTAGAAAAAGCATTGCTAGTTATTTCCAATTTGTCTGAGGCGTGGAATGGAAAACAATCATCTATAGACCAAGTTAATTGATAATAATGACTATCCGCTATACCAGAAACTGTGTCCCAATCTATACTACCAATATTCCCAGCTGGATCTATAATATCAACATGAGCGGGAGTAGAAGTAGTCACATTATAAGCTATAAAACCAGGCGCAGTAGTGCTGGCTTGAACGAAATAAAAAGATTCACCATTAGCTAAAAGATAATTTTTATCTTGCAAATTATTAAAAGGAGCTGTATCGCTGTTTTTTCTAGCATACTTTACATAATAAAGACTCTTTTCAATGCCACTATCAGCCGCATAAAAAGCCGATAAAGAATTGATAGTATTGCCAGCCATTCTGACCTCCCCTAATATTATTCTACTGAGTGCTACGGCTGAGGTCATCATTAAAGATAAAATCAAAAGAGTCATCACTAAAGCCGCTCCTTTTTGCTCTTTGATATTTTTTTGTTTTAACTTATCCATATTTTATCTTCGATAAACCCTAGAAGACACCGTGGTTTGAAAAGTATGATCGACATTTTCCATCCTGTTTTCGCTAATATAAGAAGTGGTCATTTTAATAGTCACTTTTGGTTGTTGATTAGGACCACCAGCTACAAAAGGATCACTAGCTGGAGAAATTTCAAAATCTAAAACATCCAAATTGATATTATTTAATGTGTTACTAAGTAAAGTATCGGAAGAGCGATAATTATTTTTCCATTCTTCACAAAGAGAATAATCATCATTACAATCCAATAAAATATAATGCAACTCCGTGTATAGCTCGGCACTAGAATTTTTGAAGCTAGAAAAAGCAAAAGATTGTCCATCTTCTCTTTCTAAAATTATACAATAATCAAGCACTTTGCCAGTAGGCGCAATCAAGCCATTACACCAGCTAGGATCTGGTGAATAATCAACTATAGCGCTCCTACGTATCTCTCTAGCCATCAGTTCTATGGCGTATTGACTGTCATTTAATAACTGTTGCGAAGCTGAAGTACGAATCTGGCTATTATTAAAAGCAACATAAATAAGCGACACAGCAAAAACCAAAAGACTAAAAATAGATAAAGAAATCAAAATTTCAACTAAGGTAAAACCAGTACTATCATTTTTGATAAACTTTTTTTTCATTATCTTCTCCAATTATAAAACTTATCCATAATCTCTACATATTTTGTGCCATTATCTATCCACTGCACATGAGCAGTAACTTGAATACCAATATATGTTTCTAAAGCACCACAAGGCAAATTCATATCATAAATACTTTCATTGATTTCTGGTTGAGCTAAAGATTCATCAACACATATTTTTTCCAATTTTATAGCCCGAGAATAATTAGTCAGTGTGCCAGAATTATCATGATTATAAAAACCATTAACATCTTTGTACAATTTACAATTGGGACAAGCTATTACACACTGCTCATTGCCTACAGCACAATTACCCCCAAAGGCCTGAGGGAAAATATCATTATAATCAATATAAACATAATTAGTATTGACATTTAGACCCTCATCCCAAGAACAAAAACCGCCACAAGCTAACATATCATTAGCTTCTATTCTAAGCCAATTACTATCTCGTACATTTCTAATCAACTCTATACCCTCACGAGCCAAATTGGCGGCTATAATTTTATCTAAATTATCACGAGAATTATTATAATTAGACATAGCCAAACCAAGAGCAGCGGAAATACCAATGGTAAAAACAGCTAAAGTAATCATTAGCTCTATCAGCGTAAATCCGGCACTACTTTTTACTTTAGACAAAATTGACGCTTGAATTAAATTATTATCTTTTCCATTATTTGGCACTAATATAAAATTATAATATAGCTATTCTTATTATATCAATTGCATAACTGGATCCACTTTATTACCTGGAGGAGGAGCTGGCTGAGTATATTCCTGGAGACTCTTGCCTAAATTGAGTAATATGTACCCATCAGTTGATAATTCACCAATACTTAAAATACCCCTATAACCTTTAGCTGGGTAAGCTGGCTTATAATCTACTTCCACTTGATATTTACCATAAGCGCTAAGTACTAAATTTGTGTCTAAACTATTTTCTGATTTAAAACTAAAATAATTATTATTAGCACTAGTGTTATTGAGATCTCCAAATTTTATCAAACTATTGGTCAAAGTTTCTGTTTTAATAACTGGGTCAGTGTCAGTATCATAACCCAAAGCGCTACTATCAATATCAGAGCCATCTATACCAGAATCTACAAAAATTTTATAAAGACCAGCTGGCTTATCAATACTAATGCCATAGCCCCCTGGTGGATATATTTCACCCAAAGCAATTACACTAGGATTTGTTGAGAAAGTAGCAAAATCAAAGACTGTTCTGGAAACAGCTAAATTTCTAGTGTAACGTATATCAGCCGCCCATTGATCAGTAGCTCTCTCTACTTCATCTTTAACAGTGCCCTTAATATAGACAACTGATATAGCTGAGATAATAACTATAATAGCAATAGCAATCATCAATTCTATAAAAGTCAGGCCTTTTTGATTAGAAAAAATTTTTTTTAACATAAGTTTATATTAAATTTACTCATATATTAATAAAATAAAGACAAATACCAATTTACTAAAATTGGTCCCCAGAGCATAGTCAAAAAAGTACCAATAGCTAAAAAAGTACCAAAAGGAATTTTATCTCCCCAATCTTTACGCTTGCCAAGCAGTAAAAAAATACTAATAAAACTGCCTAAAATATAAGAAAGAAATAAAGCCGTCAGTACTTGCGGCCAGCCCAAAATCGCTCCCATAAATGCACCCAGTCTTATATCTCCGCCACCTATCCAACGTCCTTTGGAAATCACAAACTGCAATAAGAAAAATCCACCACCCACTAAAATGGCTAAGAGTAAATTAAGTATAGAAAATCCTAAAAATAAATTAGCCAAAATAGCCAAAACAATTCCCGGAAGTACTACCTTGTCTAATATCAAATAATATTTAAAATCGTAGACAAAAATTATAATTAAAAATGAAACAATGGCCCACCAATCAAGCAAATGCAAAAATTGTAAAGCCGTCACTGTAGTCAAATCAAAATTAGGTATTACTTTGCCAAAAATTAAAACAAAAGCTAGACCAGTAAAAAATTCCACTAAAGGATACTGACGAGAAAATTTCTTTTGACAATAACGACAATGCCCTTTTAGAAATATATAACTAAAGAGAGGTATCAAATCCTTGGGGTATAATCTATGCCGACAAAATAGGCACTTGGAAGTCCCTTTAATAAAAGATTCTGCTCGGTGTAAACGTAAAATAACTACATTTAAGAAGCTGCCGATAAAAAGCCCAAAAATAAACACAAAAGCTACTATCATAGTAGCTTTATTATAACATATTTGCTTTAGCTTTGGCTATCTTTATTATTTCCCCTGGCAAAGCATCTGTAAATAATTAGAAAGCCGACAAGTGCCACCATCACTACTCTTCAAAGCCCATAAATCCCAACTATGATTAAGACCAAATTCTATAATATAACGATCGCTAGCGCTAATCACTGTGCCACCCATTACCCAATCAGGCGCCATAAAATATAAATACTCCCCTGGCTGATTAAGACCATTTTCGCTAATTGTTTTGACATCAGCTAATTTTGTTTTAGCTATAGCTGGATAAGTATTATGCTTATCAAAATAATGCTCTAATCCAATAGCCAAATTTCTAGTTTGAGAAACCATAGTCAAATCACGAGAGCGACTGTTGTTGTAGTTTGTTAAAATAATCAAAGTCACTACTAATATCACGAGCGAAGAAATAACAATAACTTTTGTTTTAGTAGAATAATCAAACATTTTTTTAAATTAATATATTTTACAACCAGCGTCACCAATACAACCTATATTATTAAAAGGCGCTGCTGAAAATAATATCAAAACCCAATAGCTATCTTCTCTAGACAAATCTTGATAGACCAAAGAATTATAATTTTGCGGTAAACTATCTGACCATAATCCAATCCCAGCTATACTACAGATTTCATTTCCTCCTACATAGCCAGATATATCGTTTGGATCTGTCAGTAAACCACCACTAGCATCACAAAGAGTTGCTGACGCATTTATATTACTTAGCCAACTTAAAGCAGCTGAAATTTTTGCTTTGTTACGAGCAGCATTTAGATTAACCACTGCTACAGTAGATAAAATACCAATAATAGCAATAACTACCAGTAACTCTACTAGAGTAAATCCTACTTGTCCTGAGTGTAGTCGAAATATTTTGTTTTTATTCATATTTTAGAACCTTAAAATTTTCTCACTTAAGTATATTATAGCACAAAATTAAAAAACCCTCTACAAAGAAGGTTTTTTAAAATTTATAACGAATAATTATGCCTTTGTACAACCAGCTGGAGTACAAGTAATTGTTGGTAAAGCACCAGTAGCAGCAGTATCTGTTAATACACCGCTCCATGTCCCATCACCACCAGTAGCATCAGTGACCGTAAATGTGTCATAACCATTAGGTAAATTTCCATAAGTAGTGGTAACTGCTGGACAAATAACAGTAGCTGAGCTTACCCAGCTAGCGATAACGCTAGAATCATTATCACATAAAATAAAAACTGGAGATACTCCTGCTGCCCAAGCTTGAGCTGCAGCAGCCTTAGCTTTTTCACGAGCAGAATTCAAATTGACTACTGCTACGGTAGAAAGTATTCCAATGATAGCGATAACTACCAACAACTCAACTAAAGTAAAACCTTTATTATTTTTCATATTTTCACCTCCTCTCACTCTAGTAAAATTCTATTGGCTGGTTAAGGCCTGAGATCCCTGAGGTTTTAACCTTGGCAAATAAATATGATACTAGTTGATCTTAATAATTTTTATTTTATAAAAAGAACATACTAATTATATCATTTTTTTTGATTTTCAACAATTATTTTAATCCCCAAAGCCACTATACTTTGTATAATTAACTAATGCTTTGAGCGACCTTAAACATTGGCAACATAATAGCGGCCACCATAGCTCCTACTCCCACACCCATAACAATCAGTATTAACGGCTCTATCAAGGCCGTCAAACCCTCTACTAGATTATCAATCTCACGGCTATAAAAATTGCTTAGCCTTTCTAAAACCGTATCCAATTTTCCAGTTTTCTCACCAATGACCATCATCTGGGAAAGCATCTTGGGCACCAATTTTGATTTGACAAAAACCGTCGCCATAGAATTACCACCTTCTACTTCATCTACTGTATCCAATATTATTTTCTCATAGGCTCTGTTATCCACTACTTCGGCTGTGATAGCCAAGGCTGAGGAGATTGGTACACCACCTCTAATCAAAGTAGATAGTGAGCGTGTAAAACGTACGATATAAACTTTTTTGAACAAGACCCCAAAAATAGGTATTTGTATTTTGGCTGAATCCCAAGTCATCTTACCGACATCCGAGCCTAGCCACCATCTGATAAGCACTATTAGCCCCGCTACACCAAAAACAATATAATACCAATTATGATTCATAAATGTAGAAGTATCGACTAAGATGCGAGTTAGTAGTGGCAATTCAGCCCCAGTATCTTCTAACATCTTAACCATATTTGGTACCACAAAAGTCATCATCAAAAAGCCCACCACCAACATACTGGAAATTATAAAAACTGGATAAATCATAGCGCTCTTGATACGATTGACCAAATCATAATCTTTTTCCATCTGGTCAGCTAAATATTGTAATATTTCGTCTAATTTACCAGAAGTCTCGCCACTTTTGACCATGGCTATATAAAAATGACTGAAAATCTTTTTGTGCTTAGAGAGGGCATCAGATAGTCTCATACCACCATCTACATCATCGGCCATTTCTATTATTTTTTCTATAAAAAGTGGATTGACTGTCTGCTGAGCCAATATTCTAAGAGACTGCACTATGGGCACGGTAGCCGAAATCATCACCGACAACTGACGAGAAAATATCACTAAATCTTTGTGTTTGACACTACCAAGATTTATATTCCAAGAGCGACCAGATTTTTGACTGGTTTCTGACAAAGCCAAAACAATCAAGCCTTTCTCATTGAGTAGCTCAGCGGCATCACTCTCTGTCACTGCTTCTACTGCTCCTTGAGTGACTCGGCCATCATTGGTTCGAGCTCTATATTTGTATATAGCCATAACTTTAGTTTAAAAGTCGAAAGTTTATAAAGTTAAAAAGTTTTCAATTTATATTTTCCCTCAAAAATTACTTTTAGACTTTTGACTTATTACTTAAAAGAATGTGAATCAACTGCTTGATTTCTAGCATCTTCAATACTAATTTCTCCTACTCTGACTAACTCCAGTAATGCTTTATCCAAAGAAGCCATACCTTCTTCTCTAGATGTTTGCATAATACTATTAAGTTGGTTGAGCTTATCATCTTTAATGGAGCTACGTACCGCTGGATTATTGAGTAATACTTCTGAAGCCATGGTCAGTCCTCCGCCTACTCGAGCTAGTAATCTCTGAGCCATTGCTCCCAGTAATGTATCAGCTAGAACGCCTCTGCCCCAATCTTTTTTACTGGCTGTAATATTACTAATAAATCTATCCAAAGCTGAAATAACTGAATCAGCATCCATAATAAAAATAAGTAATTTACCACTCTCGACTAACTCTAAAATAACTTCTTCTACTCCCGCCTCATGGCTACAATCTACAAAAACTGCATCCACATCTTCATCCAACATATTTTTGAGACCATCAACAAAAGTATTGACGTCTGTACCGACACTCCTCTGCTCAATAACTGATTGATTATTGGAAAATAAATATTCAATTGGTTTTTCTAAAGTTTGAATATGGATACCCTTATTTTGGTTGAGCGTCTCTATCAGAGAGACTGCTGTCGAAGTACGCCCACTACCAAAAGGCCCAGTGATTATGATTAGACCTTTTTCTCTATTTAAGAGCTGTAAAATAGCTGATGGCACTCCCAAATCTTTAGGAGCTCTGATGAAAGCAGCAATCAAGCGAAGTGAAATAGCCAAAAACCCTTTTTGATAAAAAACTTTAGCCCGATAGCGACTACGATCAGCCCAATTGTAAATAGTAACTACTTCTTTTTCTTGGCTCAATTTATCAAATTTTTCTTTACTCAAAAATGACTCCGCTAAACCAGCTAAAACTTCACCAGTCAAAACAGGCTGATCAACCAAAGTAATCAGTCGACCATCTACTCTAATAACTGGACTATTACCAGCTACCAAATGCACATCTGTGGCTTTTCTTTCAGCAGCAGCATTTAAGATATCATTTATGATCAAAATATCTGACATAGTCTTATTCTTGCTTTCCTTCTAATATTACTTTTATCTTGGCAATAACTTCTGAGGGCACAAAATGAGCTTTTATTAAATAGTCATCCGCTCCCAATTCCAAACAACGATCAATGTCTTCTTTTTGGGAATAATTGGTCAAAATCAAGACCTTGATGCCCTTGGTATTATCATCTCTTTTTAAATTAGCTAAGACCTCAAAACCACTCATCTCTGGCAAATTAAGATCCAAAAGTATCAGATCTGGTAATTCTTTTTGAGCAACTTTGAGCCCTTGCAAACCATTCATGGCTTCTAACACCTTAAAACCCTCTAAATCTAATTTAGTAGAGTACATCTGTAATAAAAACTCATCGTCCTCAACAATTAATACTTTTTTATCTTCCATATAATTTACTTAACTAATTAATATTTTTACTACATTTTGGAAACTCTCATAATCTCCTCAACTGTAGTCAGCCCCAATAAAGCTTTGATAACCCCATCTTGTTCCATAGTAATAAATTTTTGTTTGAATAATTCTTCATCTACTTCTGCTCTATCAAAACCCTTGGCAATAATATCTTTAAGACTATTGGTTACATGAATGGCTTCCGCTATAGAAAGCCTACCCTTATAGCCTGTCTGTCCACAATTAGCACAACCTTTACCTTTATAAAATTTAAAGTTTGTCGGGTCCACATCACTATAAAAAGCTTCTTTGGGAATAGTATCTAAATGTTTACGTAAAGTAGCCTCTACTTCCGGCGGTAATTTGTCTTCTCCTTTACATTTTTCACATATTTTTCTCACCAATCTCTGAGCAATAACTGCATTGAGAGTGCTAGCCAAAAGAAATGGCTCAACCTTCATATCAAAAAGTCTAGGAATAGCTCCCACGGCACTATTGGTATGGAGGGTCGTCAGTACTGAGTGACCGGTCAGTCCAGCATGAATAGCCAACTCAGCTGTCTCGTTGTCTCGAATTTCACCAACCATGATAATATCTGGATCCTGACGAAGTAAAGCTCTTAGACCACTAGCAAAAGTAAAATTGACTTCTGGTCTAATCTGAGATTGATTGACCCCTGGAATATAATATTCGACTGGATCTTCCAAAGTAACAATATTTATATCCTCATGATTTAAATATGACAAAAAAGCAAACAAGGTAGTAGATTTTCCTGATCCAGTTGGACCAGTTAATAAAAACATACCATTTGGTTTGTGAACATTTTTTTCTATGACTTCCAGCTGTAAACCCATAAAACCCAAATCGGAAAAAGTAGGCGCCTTGTCGGGAGTTTCCAAAATACGCATAACTACTTTTTCTTGACCCATTAGTGGTATAGTGGAAATACGAAAATCAACTTCTTTATTGTGTACTTTCATACGAATACGACCATCTTGTGGAATTCTGGTTTCATCAATCTTAAGATTGGCCATAACTTTAATTCTAGAAACCAAAGCGGCGTGGACATAAATTGGCAAAACAATAGTGGTGTGCAGCACACCATCAATTCTATATCTGACTTTTGATTGGTTGCCTACTGGTTCAATATGAATATCTGAAGCTCGGCCTTCAATAGCATGACGAAGTACTACTGAAACTATCTTGGAAACTGGAGCACTTTTGACTATATCCCCGACATCACCCTCCAAATCAATATCTGTTTCTTTGGGAGCAAAGATAGCCTCGGCAGTATCCAAAGCCTCTCCTACTTCTTCGCCTAAAGTCTCATATTGTTTAGCGGCTGAACGATAACTGTCTTCAGAAATTATATAATATTTAACTTGAAATTTTTTTTTGCGAGCCAAATAATTGAGTGCCTCAACTGCTTTAAAATTTGTCGGATCCACCAACCCGGCTTGGATACTGACACCTTCCTTATTAAAAACTACCATCTGGTAATTTTCTGATAAATCTTCAGGTAAAATATTTAAAATTTCTGATTCTATTTTACGCCCAATCAGATTGACGTATTCTAAATCATAAAAAACACCCTTGGTTTGAGCCCAATCTTCATCAGATATCAAAATAGTACGACGAACCTGTTTTTCTAGATCCTCAAAAGTTTGATACTGACTAGAAATCAGTTCTTTATATTGATCTTCATTAAATAATTCTTTTTTATTTAGAAAATCTAAAATTTTTTGCGCTTCTTGTTGGGTCATAGAAAAATGATTTTTAACTTAACTCTCTGTTTCTTTACCATCATCAGTAGAAGTGGGAGCTGTAAAAGGACTAGGATTACCTACATTTTTATTTATATCAATATTTATATTAATATCCTCTAATCTATGAAATTGTGGATCATTATAAAAATCATCCCAGACGGTACCTGGAGAAAAAGCAACATCCAGAAAATCAGCCACATTTTTGATAGCTTCATCCTTTATTTTAAAAACTTCGTCTATTTGTATATCAGAAAAAGTATCCCCTGAATTGGCTAAAGGCTTCATATTACTATAAGTCCAAATGCCACTGCCAATAATTACTATTGCCAAGACAATCAACAAAGTTATAACCATTTTTTTGTCACTCTTTTTTTCCATGGAAAAATTATTGGTAATAAGTTATTAAATCTAAATTAAAAATATATTCGGCTTGTCCTTCGGCTAATATTTCTGAAAAATCTATAGCTTGAACATCTAAAAGTCTAATATTATTTTCTAACTGTGCTACATAGTCTTTGAAATCATTATAAATCTCCAAGCCCAATGTATCATCATCCTCTCCGACTGTTTTAGAAACACTGATATGTACTATCATGGCTTTGATATCACTATTGACTAGGACATCATCAATAGTATTGATTTCTGCCGGACTACTGCTAGCAGTTTCTGTATTTATCTGGGCGGCCACCTCCTCTGGAATAGCATCTGCTGAATTAGCATTTGGTATAGCCTCTTTAATAGTAGGTTTTTTCTCTGGGGTACTATCACTAATGTCAATATTTAATAATCTAAAACCTTGCTTCTTAGCTAAACTATCAGCTATTACAAAAAACTCAGCTACTTGTGGACCTTGTGGAACCATCTTTTTTAAAAAAACTAAATCTTCCTGACGATTATCCATAATATCTTGATATTCTGCTTCCAATTCTTTGAGGTTAGTAAGTAAGCTCTCATTTTTTTTTCTTCTTTCGTCTGTCACAGTATTTTCTAGCTTGACCGAACTAATACTATTAATTTTTGGTTTAAGTATAAATAAATAGCCAAAAATCAAAATAGCCAAAATAACAAAAGCCATTATAAAAATAATAAAACGATTGGCTGACAATAAAAGATCAGACGGCTGTTCAAATTGTATTTCTTTTTTGGTCTTATTCATCCCCTTATAAATTATAAATCACTTATTTTATTAGGCATCTTATTCTGTACCATCAGCGGTTGAAGAACTATTTTCAATTTCATAAATATAATTTTCATTATACACAAATAGCGATGGATTTAAGATTAGAGTCATATCAAATTCTACATTACCAGCGGCATCATTATATTTGGCAGAAGCTACATCGACTGCCACCACAAATTCTGAGGCTTTTTCTTGCTGTAATACTTTTATTTGCCTAGCTAGCGCATCAAAATCAGTAGCTACAGCTTGTAAGGTCAAAGCTCCCCCACTACCAGCTGTCAGGCCAGCATAATGAACATCGGAGATAGTATATTTTTCTAAAAGCTGGAAAAAATTTGTCCAATAAAAATGTAAGCTCAGTAGTTTATGAATCAATTTTATTTCCGTTCCTAACTCAGTAATACTTTCATTCAAATCTTTATAATCTACAATTTGTTTCTCTATACTGGTAATCTGTGTAGATCTATTAGCATTTTGAATTTCTATATTTTTGGCTTGATAAAATAAAAAACCATAAAATATGCCCAAGACAAAAAGTGAAGATAAACAAGCAACTAATAATAAGTTTATGACTTGCCTCCAGCTTCTAGTTTTGGCAGAAGTTGGTATCAAGTCTACTCCACCACCATTGTCTAAGAGTTTGGCTCTGATTCTGGGTTGGGGTTGATGAAATTTTTGGATAATCGCTTTTTTATCTTCAGGTATCTTTTCTTCCAACTGTTTTTTATTTATCTGTTCCTTCCAAGCCGGAATAGAAAAATCTGTGCTAGGTTTGGCTGCAGATGCTTTTTCTTCAAATGAGACTTTATCTATAAGCTGTACTTTTGGTATAACTTCCTCTTGGACTTTAAGCTCGGGGAGAGATTTTATATTTCCCCTATCCAATATATCAATTACTTCGTCTTCTCTATTTACTCGTCTTATATCTTGACTATTTTTAGGAATAATATCTTTAGCTGGCACTCTG